>Ga0070741_10000497_pt1 | contig 142236 bp, 143 predicted proteins | sample Coa_R1_4_FD_66440 | JGI IMG/M metagenome (GOLD analysis project Ga0070741, IMG submission 66440) | Surface soil microbial communities from Centralia Pennsylvania, which are recovering from an underground coalmine fire - Coalmine... | ecosystem: Environmental > Terrestrial > Soil >... | reverse complement strand
ATTTTCGTAGATGTTAAGGTGTCTCCGATTTGAACGCGAATCGAAAATCGGCCTCTTTGCAAATCAACGTGTTGCGACTACACAGATGACGTTTTTCGATTCTGCCGGACACTACTGAGGGACGATGATTGATTGATCCGGAGGTGATAACATGAGTTTCACGATCACTCCTCGAGACTTGAAAGCTCGACTGGACAAAGGCGATAAGCTTGTGTTGCTTGATGTCCGCGAACCGTGGGAACATTCTTTGGCGAAGATCGAGGGATCGATTTTGATTCCCCTAGGAACACTTCCACAATCTTTGGACAAGCTGGATCGGCAGGCGGAAATCATCGCCTATTGCCATCATGGGATGAGGAGCGCCGATGCCGCCGGTTTCCTGCTTCAACAGGGGTTCGCGAACGTCAAAAACTTGGTCGGAGGGATCGACGCCTGGTCCGTTCAGGTCGATCCATCCGTGCCTCGATACCGATAGCGGATGGGGGGCGGGCCAACGGGTTCGCCTATTTAACCCATCTTTTGGCGGAAATAGTCTACCGTCCTTCTCAGACCCTCGGGTAATTCCACGCGCGGCTCCCAGCCCAACTCTTGTCGGATCCTATTGGAGTCGATCACGCTTCTGGCCTGTTCGCCCTTTTTTGCCGGCCCATGCACCTCTTTGCAGGAGGCTTTGGTGAGATCGGCGAGAATGCGGAAGAGGTCATTGATCGAGGTCTCGACTCCGGTTCCCACATTGTAGGTTCCCTGCACCTCCTGGGCCATGGCCGATAAATTCGCCTCGACAACATCATCCACATAGACAAAATCTCGGGTTTGGCGCCCGTTCCCATTGATGATGGGTTGTTCGCCGTTCAGCATCTTTTGAATAAATATGGCCACCACCCCCGCTTCCCCTTCGGGGTCTTGGCGCGGCCCGTAGACATTTGCATATCGGAGGCTGACGTAACGGATCCCGCTGATACGTTGATAGTAGGCTAAATAGTGCTCTCCGCTCAACTTGCTGATGCCGTAAGGCGACAATGGCTGAGTGGGATGGGTTTCCGGCGCGGGAAAGAGATTCTGCTCACCGTAGATCGCCCCGCCCGAGGATGAGAAAATGACCTTTCTAACTCCGTGCTTGACCGACTGCTCCAGAACGTTCAGGGTTCCCAAGATATTGACCTTGGCGTCAAAGACCGGATCTTCCACTGAACGTCGCACGTCCATCTGTGCCGCCAGATGCATGACGAGAGCGGGTCGTTCGTTCCGAAAGACCCGCTCCAGCCGCCAACTTTGAATGTCGAGCTTGTAAAAACGCGCTTCACGATTGAGGTTCCGGCGCTTGCCGGTCGAGAGATTATCAACCACGGTCACCTCATGGCCCTCCTGAATGAGGCGATCCACCAGATGCGACCCGATAAACCCCGCCCCTCCTGTAACCAAGATCTTCATACTGCTCCCCTCGTGAAAGTGTATGCCGCCGACTTCCGGTATTAAGCCTGTGCATCCGAGCTTAGCTCTTTCTGCCTTCCCGGACAGAGCCGATCGCCCCTCAAATATCGATACGGAACGCGCTGACTCGCCGATCGCGGCGGCTTTAGAGAGACCGACCCGCCCGCCGCTCGAGCCCCAACAAGATCTCGCGGTTCCCCTTCTGTCCTAAGATCGGCGAATCAAGAGTCCCCAAAGGCGCCAAACCTATCCCTTCAGCAAGGGCGACGATTTTGTCTGCGACCGCGCGTCGTTTCCCGTCGTCCCGGACGATGCCTCCGCGGCCAACCTGGCCGCGCCCCACTTCAAACTGCGGCTTGACCAAGGCAACAACTGACGCCTCGTTTGCCAGGAAGCGGACGACGCAGGGAAGAACCAATGTGAGCGAGATAAACGAAACATCGACAACCGCTAGGTCGATCGGATCGGGCACCAAGGACGGGGGCAGGTAACGGATATTGCGTCGTTCCAGAACGACGACTCGCGGGTCTTGACGAAGGCGCCAATCAAGTTGCCCGTATCCGACATCGACAGCGTACACCCGTTTCGCCCCCCGCTGAAGAAGACAGTCGGTGAAGCCTCCGGTCGAGCATCCCACATCCAACACAATGCGTCCCCGAGGATCGATCTGAAACGCATCCAGCGCCGCGGCGAGCTTGTCTCCGCCACGGCTCACAAAAGAACCCCTACGCTGCGTCAGCTCGATGTTCGCGCCGATCGGCACCAGTTTGGCTTGTTTGTTGACGGGGACGCCGTCGACCTTGACCGCCCCCGCCAAAATGAGGCGGCTGGCCAGTTCGCGGCTTTCCACGAGACCGCGCATCACGAGCACGCGATCCAATCGTTCCCGGACCGGAGGCAGCTTCTGGACCATGAAAAAACAGGAGGAGAATCCGGAGGGTAATGGCGCGTCGCAAGCGCCGAGGAGCTAGGAGGCTGAGGAGGAGTCCTCGGTCTCGTTATCATCCAGGGTGAATGCGCGAAGCCGCTTTTTCCCGTCTTTTTCCTGCACCAAGATTTCCACCTTGCGCTCGGCTTCATCCAGCATCTTTAGACAGGTTTTCGAGAGACGAATTCCCTCCTCGAAGATCTTCAGCGATTCATCGAGCGGGAGCTCTCCTTTTTCCAACTCGGAGACGATGGCTTCAAGCCGGGCCATGGCATGTTCGAACTTTACCGCAGCCATTTCTCTCCCCAGACCTCAAGCGGCAAGACGTATTATACAGTCCTGCCCAAGGAGGTCAAGCCGAAGAATCGGATAACGTCTCACGCACGGCGCACAGCAGCCGGCCGATCGACAATGTGATTCGAACGTCGTCGCCGACGGACACGTCGTCGGCCCGTCGCACAAGACGTCCGTCAGGAACCGTTTCCACGATGCTATACCCGCGTTTCAAGATCGCGAGCGGGCCGAGAGCCTCCAGCGACACCAGGCAAGATTGAAGAACCTGCCGCTTTCTATGGAGTACGGTGCGCATCTGCTGCTTCAGACGTTTGAGCAGTTGGGGCACCAGCGCGCACGCCTCCCTGAGAGACGCAAGCGGGCTATGCACCAGCAAGGCATGGCGGAAAGCCAACACTCGCTGGCGCATTCCAGCGAGGGTCTTCCTCATCCCCATCGTCAGACGGACGCTCACGTCGTCCAGGCGCTGACTCTCACGCTGCACTCTCAATCGCCCGATCGAGAAGCCGTTCCGGCAGCTCTGCAGACGATTCGCCGCAGCGGCAAGACGCGACCGCACGGCACGGCAGGCCCGTTCCGTCAACTGGTGCAGCCGTTCGACCACTTCTTCGAGAACCGGCGCGACGGCTTCAGCCGCCGCAGAAGGGGTTGCCGCCCGGTAGTCGGCCGCAAAGTCGGCAAGTGTGGAATCAATCTCATGCCCCACAGCGGATACCACCGGCACCTTGGACTCCGCGATCGCCCGGATGACCACCTCCTCGTTAAAACACCAGAGGTCTTCCAACGAGCCACCGCCCCGTCCCACGATCATGACGTCGACGAGGCCGGAGAGACTGAGCGTGCGAATCGCGTCCGCGATCTGCGCCGCAGCCCCTTCCCCTTGGACCGGCACGGGTGCGATGAGCACGCTCAGAATCGGACAGCGCCTGCGCAACACGGATACGATATCGCGCACAGCGGCTCCGTCCAGCGAGGTCACCACGCCCACCCTTCCGGGGAAAGCCGGCAGAGGCCGTTTTCTGTCCGGATTGAACAATCCTTCCCGCGCAAGGCGTTCTTTCAACTGTTCAAAGGCCAATTGCAGCGCCCCGAGCCCTTTGGGCTCGAGATACTCGATGACGATCTGATATTCTCCGCGCGGCTCGTAGACCGTGAGGCGGCCCCGCGCGATTACCTGCATACCGTCTCGCGGCGCAAAACGCAGGCGCAACGAGCCAGAGCGAAACAGGACGGCCCGGATCTGGCTGCTTTCATCTTTCAGGGTGAAGTAGAGATGCCCGGATCCCGGCGCGCGGAGGTTGGAGACCTCGCCTTCGACCCACAGATCCGAAAAACGAACCTCGAGGGTGTCTCTGACAAGGATCGTCAGTTCGGAAACTGTGAGGACCCGTCTGGGAGGCTCACCCGGATACATAGAGGTCGGTCCGGCCGCGCTGGATCCACGCAGGGGCTATTCGGCGATTCTGACGCGATGGATGGAAACAGCCTTTCCGAGCCGAGCGTCAAGCTCGATCAGGACCGCGCACAACAGGGCCGGTCCCGAGGCGACCTCAAACCGGCGAGGCATACCCGTGAGAAATTTTTCGATCGCGAGTTCTTTCTTGATGCCGATTACGGAATGGATCGGGCCAGTCATCCCGATGTCCGTGATATAGGCCGTGCCTTTGGGTAAGATCTGCTCATCCGCCGTTTGAACGTGCGTATGGGTACCGACCACCGCCGTCACCTCGCCGTCCAGGAAGTGTCCCATCGCCATCTTCTCCGAGGTAGCTTCCGCGTGCATATCGACGAGAATGGCTGGAGTCTCGCGCTTCAACCTGCCGACTTCCCGGCGGGCGACTTGAAAGGGACAATCCAGCGCAGGCATGTAGGCCCGCCCCATCAGATGGAGAACGGCGAGCCGTTCTCCCTTCGGCGTATCGATCACGATACTGCCCCGGCCCGGCACACCGTCAGGATAGTTGGCCGGACGCAGAAGCCGCGGCTCATGGGGAAAGAACTCCACGATTTCCTTCTTATCCCAGGCGTGGTTGCCGGTTGTGATGACCGAGAGCCCCATGTCGAACAGCTCATGGGCCAGGTCCGGAGTGATCCCGAAGCCTCCGGCGACATTTTCCCCGTTACCGATCACCACATCCACGTCATGCTCGCTTATGACGCGGTGCAACGTCCGCGAAATGGCCCGTCGCCCGGGTTCCCCCATGATGTCTCCGATAAACAGGGCTTTCATAAACACCGGTCATGGGCGATGGGCGATAGGCCATGGGGAATTGGCATGGCTCTTCTTCTGGCCCATAGCCCAGCGCCTATAGCCTCTCTTGGCTTACTTCGCATACTCCACGAACCGGCTTTCCCTGATCACGGTCACTTTGATCTGACCGGGATAGGTCAGCTCCTGCTCGATCTTCTTGGCCAGATCGCGGGACAATTGGAAGGCTTCTGTATCCGTGAGATCCTCTTGCTTCACGATCACCCGGATCTCTCGTCCGGCCTGAATGGCGTAAGCCTTCTGCACGCCTTTCAGCCCGCCCGCCAGCGCTTCCAATTTTTCCAATCGCTTCACATAGGACTCGAGCGCCTCCCGTCGAGCCCCCGGTCTGGCGGCTGACAGGGCCTCGGCGGATGCGACCAGCACGGTTTCCGGACAGATCGCTTCCACTTGTTCGTGGTGCGCCGCAATCGCGTTGACCACCTTGGGGTCCTCGCCATAGCGCTTCGCGATGTCGGCGCCCAGCATCGCATGCGGCCCCTCTTCCTCGTGGCTCACCGCCTTGCCGATGTCGTGCAAGAGCGCCCCTCGCTTGGCCAGCTTGACGTCGAGTCCCAGCTCTGCGGCCATGATCCCGCAAATGTAGGCCGCTTCCCGTGCATGATACAGATTGTTCTGTCCGTAGCTCGTTCGGTACTTCAATCGGCCGAGGATCCTGACCAGCTCCGGATGGAAACCCGACAGCCCGAGCTCAAAAATGATTCGTTCCGCCTCTTCGATCATCAACTTGTCGATGTCGGTCTTCACTTTCTCGACGATCTCTTCGATCCTGGTGGGATGGATGCGTCCGTCATGCATCAGCCGCTCCAACGACACCTTGGCGATCTCACGGCGTAGCGGATCAAATCCCGAAATGATGACCGCTTCCGGCGTTTCGTCGATGATGAGATCGATGCCGGTCGCCGCCTCGATCGCGCGGATGTTTCGGCCTTCGCGGCCGATGATGCGGCCCTTCATGGCGTCGTTCGGAATTGGCACGACGGAAATCGTCGCCTCCGAGACGTAGTCCCTGGTCACTCGCTGAATCGACCGGGCGATGATCTCCCTCGCTTCCCGTTCCGCGTTCTCTTTCGCTTCCTCGATTGTTCGTTTGGCGATACCGGCAGCTTCTAGGCGGACCTGGTTTTCGAGATCCAGCAGCAGTTGCCGTTTAGCCTCTTCCGCCGTCATTCCCGCGACCCGTTCCAGCGCCTCTCGATGCTCCCTGGCGGCTTGCGCACAAGCCAGTTCCTTCTGTGTCAGACCCTCTTCACGCTTGGCCAACTCTTGCTCGCGCTTCTCCAGCATGCCGAGCTTCCGGTCGAGGTTTTCCTCCCGCTGGACCAGACGCTTTTCCAGAGTAAGAAGTTCAGCCGATCTAGCCTTCTGCTCCTGCTCGAACTCCGTTTTGGCCTGGAAGACAAGGTCCTTTGCCTCGAGCTTGGCTTCCTTGATCAGATTCTCCGCCTCACGTTGCGCGCTCTGCACAATCTGCCGAGCCTGCTCCTCGGTCTCAGCCCGCTTGGCCATGAGCGACTTCCGCCGGACCAGTTCGTACAATCCGGCTCCGGCAAAGGCACCTAACAGCGCCGTTGCCACGTATGCCAATACAGTGAGAGAAATGGTGTTCACCCCCTTCACGCTGATGCACGGACGTGCACAGCCATGCATCCTCGGATCGATTACGGTTTCACGACGTTCGGATACCTGGAGCGGCGACAGTCGGCGAGGTCAGGATGAACGATTGGCCGAAGAAACGTGACCCGACTACGGAAAGACCGGGAAAGGATCGGACGGGCTATGGGAGGAGAAGGACGGTCAGCCTGCGTTGATCCTAGGGACGTCCCCTGGCAGGAAACGAAACGCCGCCCCTTCGAGCACGTCTCATCCGGCTCCACATCGCGGTCGAACTGTCTGACACCGTGACGGGAACTCGCTTGTCCGCCGGCCATGGCTCAGGCAAGAAGAGCGTGGGTCCTGATACCGTCCATAACCGAAGCGAAAGCGCCACCAGTTGCGTGAATCCTCTTCCAAACATCTCCAGGATTGCCGCACAGCACAGAATCATGTTTGCGATCGTCGTGTTCGTCGTCCCGATTCCCAACTTTCCAGTCCCAGTCTCCCGTTCCTATCGGCCAGCACCATCCTTCAGCCCTTCCGGCCGACGCACCGAATTTGAATAAAACGATAGCAAAGGACCGCGTCGAATTCAAGACGAAACTTATCGCGAGAGAGGCGACGGCATTTCCTCTTCGATGGACTCCATGAGCGAAAGCATGCGCCGTTCGACGGCCGCCTCTCCCTGTTGCCGCAACTGTTCGGACTGGAACAGTTGATGGGTAATATTGATGGCGGCCAGGATCGCCAGCCTGGCAAGGGTTGCCGTCTTCATCCCTTGCGACAGCGCCCGCATATGCTCATCGACGAAGCTGGCCAGCCGGCGCACGTACTGCTCGTCGGCGTCCCCGCGAATACCGTATCGTTGACCGTAGATTTCCACCTCGATGGTCCTAGTCAAGCGCCACCTCCTTTGGATCCTCCAGGCACTCGAGCGCGTCCATCTCGCCCAAAACCTTCTCGATTTTTATCCGAATATCGTTCCGCTCGCGCTCCCACCGGCGATTCAAATCGTCCTGGATGGCCAGCCGCTCCCGCGTCGTTCGCAGTTCCTCCTCGAGCGCGGCGTTCTTTCGTTTGAGTTCCTGCACCAGCTTGACCAAATCACGGATGCGAGTCTCCAACGCGTCCAATCTTTCCAACGACATAGGCGGACTTCTCCCTGCAGACCCGCAAATTGCGGGCACTATAGAAACTTCACCAGCGCTTGTCAAGAAAGCGCCAGAGGCTCAGGACGCGCCGTTGTTGAGACGGAGGTACTCGTGGTAACTACGAAGGACTCGCTTCACGTATTGCCGGGTTTCCTGGTAGGGAATCAATTCGACAAATTCGTCCGGGTCACGGCCCCGGTTCATCGCGATCCAGGCGTTTACCGCCGCTGGCCCGGCGTTGTAGGCGGCGATGACGTAGATCACGTTCCCTGCAAACTGCTCCACAAGTTGTTCAAGGTACCGGACGCCGATCCGGATATTGGTCTCCTGATCAAAAAGGTCTTCCCGTCCCATGCCGGGAAACCCCAGGCGTCGAGCCACTTGATTGGCGGTGGTCGGCATCACCTGCATCAGCCCGATCGCGCCCACGCGCGACACCGCCCGCCGGTCGTATTGGCTTTCCTCTCGAATGATGGCGGCCACGAGATACGGATCGACCCCCTTGGCGGCCTGCGCTTGAATGATGGGCAGGAACGCGTTGGGGTAGGCGACCTTCCAAAGAGCGGAGGAGACGGCGCCGCCGTCTCGCTCCAGCTTCTCCCGAAAATACAGCCTGGCGAGCCGCAGCGCTTGATGATGGGCGCCCACTTCGCTCAACAGGGTGGAGAGAGCCAGCACCACCTCTTGATCCCGCCCAAATCGTTCCGTCAGAGCGGCCAATTCCCTTGTGGCGTCCTGATCCAAGCCTAGTATCTTCAATTCCACCGCCCGGCGATATCCGGCTTCCCGTTCGATCTCCGCACGCTTGCCGGAAGGCAGCGTGCCGAGATTCTCGGATGAGGAATCTCTCGACACCGGTTGCGACGCAGGCATCCCAACCCGTTTCCGTGCTAACTGGCAATAATAGGTGAACACGTACCGCTGACACACCTGCTGATACAGTTCCTTCGCCTGAGCCTTGGAACTTTCCTCGTGCTCCAACGCTCTTGCCATCCAGTACAAGGCTTGCGGCTCCCAGTCCTTGTCTTTTTCGGCGGCTACCGCGTGAAACGTGTCGCTGGCGTCACGGAACCGACCGATCCGATATTGCACCCACCCGATCCGCCAAAGAGCGTCGAGACGCTGGGAGAGCGACTCGCCCGTCTTCGCGACCTGGCGATACCGCTCGATCGCCTCGGGGTATCGAGCTTGATCCTCCAACCAAATCCCCGTAAAGAACAGCACCGACGCTTTTTGATCGGCGGACAATGACGACTTCGCCACCGATTGGGCCAAATCCAGCAATTTGTCCCCCTGCCCTTCCCGCAGATAGATACGGGCCAACCAGACAGTCGCCTCGTTCGATTCCGGAACCCGCTCCGCCACCAAATCTCGGAACACGGTCTTCGCCAGATCATATTGTTTGAGCCGGACATAGGCGATCCCAAGCTTGAGCTGGGCCTCGTGCCGGCGGGGGTGTTGCGGAGCCGCAGCCAAGAAGGCGCGCAGTTCCTCGACCGCTTCGGCGTGCAACGAAAGCCCCAGAAACGCCAGAGCACGGGCGTACAGGTCATCGGCCGGCGGAGACCAGGGCTTACCATCAGCTCCGGAAGCCAGTCGCGATTGCGCCTCACGGGCTTCGGGAACCTGAGGATACCGGCCCCATAATTGCTGCAGGTGCAACCGTCCCTCCGCGAACCGGCCGTCGCGAACAGCGCAATCAGCCAAATGCAGCAGCGCCAACGGAGCGTCAGGATCTTTGTCGTTGAGCGTGAGGCCGTTGAGAAACCGAGAAGTCGCCTCTCCACAGGAACCGGCCCGGTACCAGGCCTCTCCGGCGCGAAAGGCCGCGCGGCTGGCGAGCAGCGTATCCGGCACAGCCGGAACGATGGAGTCAAACAGCGCCGCCGCGGGCCACGCGTCGCCCGCGCGCAAGAACGCTTCCCCCAGCCAGAATCTCACATAATCATCCAGAACGGGAAAGTCCCGCTGGGCCGCCCGAAGAAATCGTACCGACGCCGCGGGATCGCGTTCGCTCAACAGCACCCCGATCAGCAGGCCGGCCCGCTTCGCCCACAGGGAAGCGGGATGCCGTTCCATAACCGCGCGCAACCGGTCGATCCTGGCCGAGAGTGATTGATCTGAACTGACCGACGCGTCGGCTTTTCCTTTGACGGCGACCGCCGATCGAAAGCATTCCTCGGCGGTTTCGCAGGGGAACGAGGAAGAAGACTCATCCGGCCGAATCTCCACGGCGAAGGAAGATCCGGGGAGCGACAGCAAGCACGCGAGGGAGAACCACGGCAGGGATCGACGGAACGCTCCCAGATGGATGCGCCAACACCGTGTGCAGAGAAACGAGAAGATCATGACATTCCAGCGACACAGATTATAACAAAGCATCGGAACAACAAGGCGACACGACGAAGCCTCGCTTCGACCGGACGGGACGGACCCGCGCTGGCTGTTCTTGTCTCGGCAATTTTCCGTGTGTTAGGCTCGGCTCGTTGGAGTATCACCGATGCCACCGTCATATCAACTTTCTGTTTCTGTACCGCCGGCCGTCTCCAATCTTCTGGCCTTCAGCAGCCGGGGGATGGAAGAACTCGTCCGGAGTCTCGGCTTGCCCCGGTACCGGGCTCGCCAGATCCTCCGATGGCTCTATCAAAGCCGCGTTCGGGACATCCAATCCATGACCGACCTGTCGAAACAGGAGCGGACCGTGTTGAGCGGATGCACCGACATCGGGCGCCTCGAGAGCGCCGGAGTCCTTACCTCTAAGGACGGAACAAAAAAGTTCCTGTTCCGGCTGCAAGACGGTCGATTGGTGGAGAGCGTGCTGATTCCCGATGAAGGAAGACTCACCTTGTGCGTCTCCACCCAGATCGGCTGCACCCTGGACTGCAGCTTCTGCTTGACCGGGACGATGGGATTGCATCGCAACTTGAAGCCCCACGAAATCGTCGACCAAGTCTTAACCGTGCAGGATCATTTGGACACCCGCGAGACGCTGACCAATCTGGTCTTCATGGGAATGGGAGAACCGCTCGCCAACTTTGAGGCGGTCTCCGAGGCGATCAACCGCCTGACCAACCGAACCTGGGGTCTGGGGTTTTCATCCCGGCGCATCACGGTGTCGACCGCCGGACTGGCGCCCCGGTTGAAGGAGATGGCTTCGCTGGGCGTGAACCTGGCTGTCTCGTTGAACGCGACGACGGACGAACAGCGCGATCGGCTCATGCCGGCCGTGAACCGGATCTATCCGCTACGGGAGTTGATGGCGGCCTGCCGCGACTATCCTCTGCCTCCGCGCCGGCGGCTGACCTTCGAATATGTCCTCCTTGCCGGCCTCAACGACAGCCGGGACGACGCGAAGCGACTCGCGATTCTGATCCGTGGAATCCGGTGCAAGGTCAATCTGATTCCCTTCAATGAGTTTCCCGGGAGCGAGTTCAAACGGCCGTCCGAAGAGACCGTTTTGGCCTTTCAGTCCGTCCTGAAGCAGGCTGGGTTCGAGGTCTTCGTGCGCAAGAGCAAAGGAAGAGATGTCTTAGGCGCATGCGGCCAACTCGGCCGATCAGCCGCCGCCTCGGAGGCTCTCGCCTTGACACCCGTTCAAGCCCGTTGATAGCATGCGCCGCGCCGAAGCAGGCCGGTCATAATATCTCGGTAAAAGTTTTCATGCGATACGCGCCGCTGTTCACTCTCTCGATCCTGGCCGCATTGTTCCTGTCCAACCACGTCGCGGGCGCGGCCTTGCCCGAGCCGCGCGAGTTCGTGTTGTCGAACGGGATGAAGGTGCTGCTGGTGGAGGTTGCGAAAGCGCCGGTGGCGACCGTGCAGGTCTGGTACAAAGTCGGGTCGCGCAACGAGGTGATGGGGCGGGCTGGGCTGTCGCACATGCTGGAACACATGATGTTCAAAGGTACGGCCAAGTATCCCAAAGGCACCTTCGACCGACTGATCAGGAAGAACGGCGGCATCAGCAACGCGTTTACCAGTCAGGACTTCACGTCCTACTTTGAGAACCTGGCGGCCGATCGGGTCGAGCTAGCCCTGGAGCTTGAAGCGGACCGGATGCAAGGATTGTCGCTCGACGCGAAAGAGTTTCAGCCCGAGCGGGAGGTTGTCAAAGAAGAGCGCCGCCTTCGAACCGAGGACGACCCTCAAAGTTCTCTTGTGGAAGTGCTCTTCGCCCAGGCCTTCATGAGCCATCCCTACCATTGGCCGATCATCGGCTGGTTCTCCGATCTCGACGCCATGACGCTGGAAGATCTCCAGCGTCATTACGACACCTACTACTCGCCGAACAACGCGACCCTGGTAGTCGTCGGAGACATCAAAGCCGATGCCTTGTTGCCGACGATCAAGCGCCTGTTTGAGCCTATTCCTCGCGGTCCGAACCCGCCGCCGGTCACCGTCACGGAACCCGAGCAGCGAGGAGAGCGGCGTTTCGTCCTCAAGCGCGAGGCGCAGGTGCCGTTTGTGATTCTAGGCTACCGCGTGCCCAATTACACGAGCGAGGACTCGTACGCGCTCGACATCCTCGAGTCGATCCTGCAGCACGGCAAGAGTTCGCGGCTCTATCGGAGCCTGATGTACGAACAGAAGCTGGCCCTGGCGGTCGGCGCCGAGTATGGGCTCATGCAGGCTGACCCCGGCCTGTTCTACGTGTACGCTCTCGTGAAGCCGGGCCAGAAGGTGGAGGCCGTGGAAGAGGCGCTGACCCGGGAGATCAAACGGCTGCAGGCCGAGCCGCCGACGGAGCAGGAGCTGCAGCGGGCGAAGAACCAGATCGAGGCCGCTTACATCTTTCAGCAGGACTCCAACTTCCGTCACGCCATGCTGCTCGGCGAGGCAGAAACGGTCGGCGCCGGTTGGCGGAAGGTCGGGCAGTTCCTCGACCGTATCCGCGCCGTCGCCGCCAAGGACGTTCAGCGCGTCGCACGGCAGTATCTCATCGAAGACGCGAGGACCGTCGGCACGCTGATTCCCCTTCCCCCAGCGGAATCAGCACCCCGCGCCGACAGCCGCGCGACAACTCAAACAGCAAAGGACCGTCGATGAGTGTCGGACCGGACAGCCGCGGCGGCTTCCTCGCCAACGACGTTGGGCCTCGGCGTGTGGTTGCGCGCCACTGCACGCTGTTCATGCTCGGGCTGGTCGCCCTGACCGTCTGTCCTCCACAGACAGAGGCATCCGATCTCAATCCCGTTCGCTTCGTGACACCGAACGGTCTGACGGTGCTGTTCCTGGAGCAGCACTACCTGCCCATCGTGGAAGTCCATGCGCTCGTCAAGGTAGGTTCGGCGCAGGACCCCCCGGACAAAGCCGGATTGGCCAATCTTGTCGCCAGCCTGTTGGACGAGGGGACGACGACCCGTAGCAGCAAGCAGATCGCAGAACAAATCGACTTTGTCGGCGGATCGCTGGAAGTCAAAGCTTCCGAGGATTTCACTACGGCGTCGGCGCGCGTGTTGACAAAGGACGCCGATCTGGGCTTTTCGCTGTTGGCCGATATCTTGATCCGCCCGGCCTTTCCGAAACAGGAATTCGAACGGGTCCGGATTCAGATCCTGGGCGAGATTGTGAGCGACAACGACGACCCGGGCCATGTGGCGCTCAAGGCGTTTCACCAATTGGTCTTCCACGGTCATCCGTATCGGTGGCCGGTGAACGGCACCGAAGAGACGGTGAGCAAGATCACGCTGGCCGACGTGCGGACGTTCTTTGCGAAGGAATACCTGCCGAACCAAACGATCCTGGCGATCGTCGGCGATTTGACGTATGACCAGGCGGCTTCCCTCGTGCAGACTCATTTCGGCTCGTGGAAGCGCGGCTCGCCACCGCCGCGGACGACGCGCAAACCAGCCCCCGTCGAGCGCAAGACGGTGCAACTGATCGAGAAGGATCTCACGCAGTCCACCATTATCCTGGGCCACGCAGGCATCAGTCGCATCAACCCTGACTATTATGCGGTGACCGTCATGAACCACATCCTGGGGGCCGGAGGATTCGCCTCCCGCTTGATGGATTCGATCCGAGATAAACAGGGACTGGCCTACGGGATCATGAGTCACTTCGACGCCCGCCTGATGCCCGGCACGTTTATGGTGAACTTGCAAACGCGAAGCGAAGCCACGAACCAAGCCATCGCCGGAGTGCTCAACGAGATTAAGACCCTCCGCGAATCCCCGGTGTCGGATCAGGAACTGGCGGATGCCAAGGCCTTTCTCATCGGCAGCTTTCCTCTGCGGCTTGATTCCACCGCCAAGCTCGCCCAGGTGTTGGCTCAAGTGGAGTTCTACAGCCTCGGTCTCGATTATTTCACGCAATATCCGAAATGGATCGAGAAGGTCACCAAAGACGACGTCCTTCGTGTCGCGAAGCAGTATCTCGATCCTCAGCATTATGTTCTGGTCGTCGTGGGCAATCAGGCGAAGGCGAAAGTGCGGCAGTAGCCGGCAGGGCGCCGGACAATTGCGGCACGTCCCCTGTCGCCGACCTGCACGTTGACGGTGATGCAATCACCCCTATCGAACAAGCTTGAGACGATTCAGACGATCCTGGATGGGATGCAGTCCGTCCTGGTGGCGTTTTCCGGGGGTATTGACAGTTCGTTCGTTCTGAAGGTCGCGTGCGACCGGCTTGGCCCGCGCGCCGTAGCGGCCACCGCTGTCTCCCCGACCCTCCCCGAACGCGAACTGGAGACGTCCCGCCGAGTGGCGGCGGAGATCGGCGCACGGCACCTGATCGTCGAGACGAACCAATTGCGGATCCCCGACTTCATCCGCAACGACGAACGGCGCTGCTACCACTGCAAAACCGATCTCTATTCCTTGCTCAGCAGGATGCGCGAAGAATTGGGGATCGCTCAGGTCGTGGATGGCACTAACCTCGACGATCTCGGCGACGAGCGGCCGGGCATCATGGCTGCACGCGAATGGGGTGTTCGTAGTCCCCTCGTCGAGGCCGGGCTGACCAAGGCCGATATTCGCGTGCTCGCCAAGGATCTCGGCCTTTCCAATTGGGACAAGCCGGCCGCCGCCTGCCTTTCCTCTCGCGTCCCGCGAGGGATTCCGATCACGAAGGCGACCTTGACACGGGTCGAACGGGCCGAGGAGGCGTTGATGGAGGAGGGATTCACGCACGTCCGGGTGAGGGATCACGGGGACATCGCGAGAATTGAGCTCGCCGGAGGGGAATTCTCCCGGATGCTGACGGATGGACGGTGCGCCCGCCTTGCCGCGCGCTTAAAGGAATTGGGATTCCGTTTTGTGACGCTGGACCTAGAGGGCTACCGGCAAGGAGGTGCAAACTGATCAGTACTGAGTTTTCAGAGATCGACCGACTCCGCTCTTGGAACTCGCCACCCGGAATTCAGCTCTTGGAGGTCTTCGCCAAGGCTTCGAGCGCTTCGTCGGCAAACCGCCGGTGGTCGGCATCCGTCAGGCTTCTTTCCATCACTTTCTCCGCGACCATCAGGGCCAGTTCGGTCGTCTGATTGCGGAGGTCCTGAATGGCCTTCCGGCGTTCACGCTCGATCTCGCGGGCGGCATCGGCTTTAATCCGCTCCGCCTCGGCAGTCAACCGTTGCTCGTTCTCTTCCAGCAGCCGATGGGCACGCTCCTTGGCCTGAGCCAAGATAGCTTCCGCCTCTTTGGAAGCGGCGTTCAGCTTGGCCTCATATTCGCGCAGCTTCCGCTCGGCCTCTGTCCGATGCCGCTCGGCCTGTTCCAGGCTTTCATGAATCTTGCGCTCCCTTGCTTCCAGCGCCTCTAAAATCGGCGGGAAGGCGAACTTGTAGAGCACCCACAGCAGCACTCCGAACGAGACGATCTCCCAGAAGATCAGCGAGGAGAAGAAATGGGTCTCGAATTGTGGCATGTGCACTCTCGTGAAGCGTTAAACGTGAAGCGCTAAACGAGAAATCTTCGCGATTAACGGTTGACGAAAGACGATTAACGCTCCCTACTTGCGCAGTCCCATGATGATGAACGCGATCACCAGCCCGTAAAGCGCGATCGCTTCGACCAGAGCGAACCCGATCCACATGTATTTGCCGACTCGGCCCTCGGCTTCCGGCTGCCTGGCGACTGCTTCGATCATCTTGCCGAAAATGTACCCGATACTCACACCGGCGCCGGCAAACCCGGCCGCCGCCAATCCCATGCCCAACAACGCCGACGCTGCGGAATCCATCGTGTCCTTTCCTCCCTTACAAAGAAGCGAACAGCGAATAGCGGGGAGCACAGATCGATTGTTCGCCGTTGAGCCATGCGCTGCTCGCCGTCGGTTTAGTGCGCGTGTTCCTCGTGACCATGCAGATGCATGGCATCGCCTAAGTAGACACAGCTCAGCACCGTGAAAATATAGGCCTGGATGAATGCGATACCAACTTCCAGACCGTTCATGGCGATCGTGAACGCGAACGGCAGCCATCCGATCAGAAGACCACCGGCAACTGCGAGGCCGAACAACACGCCGAGAATCACATGTCCTGCCGTCATGTTGGCGAACAGCCGAACAGCCAGCGAGATCGGCCTGGCCAGTTGGCTGATCAATTCGATCGGGATCATCAGCGGCAGCAACCAACCGGGCGTACCTGGCGGCACGAGGATCCCCAGAAACTTGACCCCGTGCAGCAGAAATCCCAGCACAAGGCTGAGCACATACACCCCCAGCGCAAAGGCCGCCGTGACGACGATCTGGCTCGTGACTGTGTAGGAACCAGGGATCAATCCCAATAAGTTGCAAAACAAGATGAACAGGAATAACGTCGCCACGAGCGGAAAAAACCGCATCCCGTCCTTGCCCATGGTGTCGAGGATGATACCGCGGACAAATTCCACCAGCATCTCGGCGAGACTCTGAAGCTTGGTCGGCACAAGACGTTTGGCGGAGGCGGCCGCAATCATCAGCCATGCTGCAAGGCCGACGACCACCCACATCATCACCACAGCCTGGTTGATGGAAATATCGAACCCGAACAGCGAGATGGGGACCAGCTCGTGCAGCTCGAACGGGTGAAGCGGGTTGTCCAAGACTCGTCCCTTCCTGCCTTTGATTGTGGGTTATAATTTTACGACTGCGGCCACCGCTGGGCTGCTCGGTAGGCATTTAGCACTCCAGCAGCAGCACCGAACCCCAGTCCGATCACCAAGCCCCACGGACCGGAGGCAAACAGATAGGAGTCGGCGAGCCAGCCAAGGCCTCCTCCCACGATCAAAGCTGCAAGCAATTCGGTTCCGATCCGAACGGCCTGCCCGAGACCCGTGTAAAACGGATCGCTGGAGGGAGGCATATGTGTACCCTCGATGCGAGCGCTCGAACGTTATGCGAGTCAGAAACTCCGCCGATCGCGGGCGCGCCATTCAATCAAAAATCCAAGGGCATGTCAAGCAAAAGGAAGGCCGTCGAGGCAGAACGACTGGCCGCGGCGGTGGCTTCTGCCGCCACACTGCGGATCCCTTGAGCTGGCTTGGGTCCCTCGCCCTGTGATACAACCATACCGCCACCGCTGCCGTAAGGCCCGATACCCGATACGATTCTGGATATGGTTCATCCCTCGCGCGCGTCATACCTGAAGGGTCCCCCGCAGCCGCTGGTGCTTTCCATTTCTCAACCGGCCGCCGACCCTTTCGAGCTCTACCGTCGTATCGCCAGGCCCGACCGGCCGTCGTTTTTCCTGGAAAGCGGCAAGGGCGGCGCCTTGACCGCGCGTTATTCGTTCATGGGCAGCGACCCGTATATGACGCTCTCGGGCAAGAACGGGTCCTGCACTGTGAAGACGCCGGAACGGACGGTGGTCTCAGCACAGGCGCCCTTCGATCTCTTGCGACGTGTCTTGCTGGATGGCAAGATCACAAGACCCGGCGGGGTCCCGCCGTTTTTCGGAGGAGCGATCGGATTCTTCAGCTATGACCTTGTCCGCTCCTTCGAGACGCTTCCTACGTTGGCGAAGGACGACCTTGACCTGCCCGATCTCTGTGTGGCCTTTGTCGACCTGCTCGCCGCCCTGGATCACCGGACCCGGACGCTCCACCTGATATTTTGTCCGTCCTTGGAGCGCATGCTGAGCGAACCCAGGGAAAAACTCTATCGAGAAGGGTGCGATCGCTTGGCGGAACTGGAAGCCAGGCTGACAAGCCGTCCCTTACCCGCGGACGATGCGGAACCCTGGGGCAAACTGGAGATGCACCCGGACCAAACCCGCCAAGCCTACATGGATCGGGTGCGGCAATGTCAGGAGTATATCGCTGCAGGAGATATTTATCAGGCCAACCTCTCCCATCGATTTACACTGAACTGGGAAGACACCACCGTGCGCCCCTGTCCCGGCAGTTCCATCCTCCGGCAACCGTTCGCCTTGAAACTCTTCAATCGCCTCCGCCGGGTGAATCCCGCCCCTTTTTCTGCGGTTCTGACCTTCGACGAGGTCTGCCTCGTGAGCTGTTCACCCGAACGACTCATCAGACGGCAGGGGAACCGTGTGGAAACCCGCCCCATCGCTGGCACGAGACCGCGGGGTCGGGACCGCACCGAGGATCGGCGGCTCGTCGACGATCTCCTGGCCGACCAAAAGGAGCGCGCTGAACATCTGATGCTGGTCGATCTCGAGCGCAACGATCTGGGCCGTGTCTGCGAATTCGGTTCCGTGCACGTCGATGAGTTTATGCTCGTCGAGCAGTACTCCCATGTGAGCCATATCGTGTCCAACATCGCTGGCACACTGCGCCGCGAGATGGACGCGTATGATCTGATCAAGGCGGTGTTCCCCGGCGGCACCATCACCGGCGTACCCAAAATCCGATGCATGGAAATCATCGAAAGTCTGGAACCTGTCCGGCGCGGACCGTATACAGGCTCGCTCGGCTATCTGAGCTGGAGCGGAGACTTGGACTTGAACATTGTGATCCGCACGTTGGTCTTGACTGGCGAACGCGGCTATCTTCAGGTCGGAGCCGGCATCGTGGCCGATTCCGATCCCGCCCGAGAGTACGATGAAACGCTGTTCAAGGCCCAGGCCTTTTTCAAAGCCCTGCAGGAAACTCGACCGTGTGGATCTTTCTGAACGATCGGTTCGTACGGGCGGAGGAGGCTGTGGTGTCGGTCTTCGACCATGGCTTTCTCTATGGTGACGGGGTCTATGAAACGATCCGATCGTACGGCCCTCGGATCTTTATGCGGGACCAGCACCTTGCCAGGTTGCGCCGTTCGGCGGAGGCCATCGGGATCGAGATTCCCATCCCTCCCAAGGACTGGCCCGGCTTACTCCACGAGGCCATGGAACGTAACGCCGTCGGCAACGAGCAGGCCGACGCCTATCTCCGCATCACGGTCACTCGCGGCGAAGGCGAAATCGGGCTGGACCCGTCGCTCTGTCGGCATCCGACGGTCGTCATCGTGGCGAAAGCGCTCGCCGCTTATCCCCCGCATCTCTATCGAGACGGCGCCCGCTTGATCATCGCGCAGACCCGCCGCAACCTACCCGCCGCCTTATCCCCGCACATCAAGTCGCTGAACTTCCTCAACAACATCCTGGCGAAGCAGGAAGCGATTCGGGCGGGAGCTTTCGACAGCGTCATGCTGAATTGGCAGGATCACTTGACCGAATGCACGACCAGTAACCTCTTTTTCGTTAGGAGCGGCCGGCTCTGCACACCGGCGGTCGAGTGCGGCATTTTGGACGGGATCACCCGGGAACTTGTCCTCCTCTTGGCTCGAGAGCACGGTATCCCGACAGAGGAAGGTCGGTATAGCGTCTCAGCCTTGCTGGAAGCAGAAGAGTGTTTCCTCACAAATACCAGCATGGAACTGATGCCCGTCACACAGGTCAATAAGTTGCCGGTCGGGACAGGTCGGCCTGGCCCGATGACTCAGCGGCTCCGCACAATTTTTGCTGAACGGCGTCGGCGCTTTGGGGAAGACTCACTGTAGCTTTTCTTGCGGCTTGGCGGCGACTGGGTTCTTTTATTTGGGAGGAACTCGTGACGGCACAGGACTTGCTTATTTTTTGACAGGTTCCGGCCGCGATGCTATGGTCAACACGATGTTCTCGTTGTTCGGCAGAGCGAACGCAACCCGCTTACCGAGCGCCATCAGTTCCTGGCTGGCTGCCGGCGTATTCTTCTTTTCCCTGGCGGCTATACTCCATCTCCCGGTTTTCGCTCAGGCCGAAATCTACCAGTTTATCGACGCCAACGGCACCGTGTCCCTGACCAACGTGCCGTCCGATTCCCGCTATCGGAGAATCGACCTAGATTCGACAAGCCTGCGCACCACCTTGTCCGAAAAAGAGTTGGAACGCGTGATTGCGCGGCACTCTCGGCGACATCGCCTTCACCCTGCGCTGCTACGGGCGGTGATTAAAGCGGAGTCCGATTTCGACCCCATGGCAGTCTCCCGAGCCGGAGCCGTGGGACTCATGCAGTTGATGCCGCAAACAGCCGTGCGGTTGGACGTGCGAGACATCTACGATCCCGACGAGAATATCGGTGGAGGAGCCAGGCACCTGCGTTACCTTCTCGACCGCTTCCACGGCAATCTTCCGCTCGCCCTCGCGGCTTACAATGCGGGCGAGACCCTCGTTGAGCGGTACCGGACGCTGCCGCCGATCGATGAAACGCGCCGTTACGTCTCCAAGGTCCTCCGCTATTATCGGCATTTCCTGTTCGCCGACGCCGGTTCCGGGCTCAAGACCGTCACCGCGCCCGCCCGCGCCACTCAATCACCAGACCTCGCGTTCTCGACTCCTCGACAGCCATAACCCGCTCTTTCACCTGCGCCACCTGGCTATGCTGGCGCCAGCCCGGCCGTGTTTTTTCGGGGAAGTCCGCCCGGTAATGCGCGCCGACACTGTTCTCCCGCCATAGCGCCGCCTCGGCGATGCACTGCGCGACCTGAATCATATTCTTCACTTCCAGCGCCGTCCTTGTCCCGAAGGAGCGTGACACCGAGCGCGCCCAGCGCGACAGCTGCGCCGTCGCGCTGGCCAGTGAATCCCGCGTCCGGACCAGTCCGACTTTCCCCCACATCAGCCGACGCAACGAACTCCGAAGTTTCTCCGCATCCTCCAGTTCACACAATGCGTTGCCTTCCAGTTCTTTCACGGACGGAACCACCGAGACGGCTCGTAGGCGCGAAGCGAACTCCGTTGCCGCCCGCGCCGCCCGAGTTCCGAACACCAGCCCTTCCAACAGCGAGTTGCTGGCCAGACGATTGGCGCCGTGAACACCGCTGCAAGCCACTTCCCCGGCTGCGAAGAGGCCGGGCAGGCTCGTCGCGCCGTTCAGATCGGTCCGCACCCCTCCCATCATATAATGGGCGCTGGGCGAGACCGGAATCCACTCCTCCGTGATATCGATGTCGTAGCGCAGGCACGTGGCGTAGATGGTCGGAAACCGCCGTTTGATGAACGTCGCGTCCAGGTGCGTGACGTCCAGGTAGACGTGGCGGGAGCGGGTCGACGCCATCTCTGACCAGATCGCGCGGGCGACGACGTCGCGCGGCGCCAGGTCTGCCGCCGGGTGGTACTTGTGCATGAAGAGCTCGCCCTTGCTGTTGCGGAGTTGGCCGCCTTCCCCGCGCATCGCCTCGGAGAGGAGAAACGGCGGGCTGGACGGCAGATAGAGCGACGTGGGATGGAACTGCACGAACTCCATGTCCTCAAGAACCGCGCCGGCTCGCAAGGCCATCGCCATGCCGTCCCCGGTCGCATTGGGCGGATTCGTCGTCCGCGCATAGATCTGCCCAGCCCCTCCGGTCGCCAGCACCACTGCTTTGGCGGGGATCACCTTCCGCTGTCCCGACAGCTCGTCGAGCGCCAGCACGCCGCAACATCGTCCATCCACGGCGACCAGATCCACCGTGAAGTGCCGCTCAAGCTGCCGGATCCGCTTCTGCCGGCTCGCCCGCGCCAGTAACACCCGAACTATCTCGTTGCCGGTTGCGTCCCCACGCGCCCGGAGGATGCGGCTGCGGCTGTGCGCCGCCTCCCGGGCAAAGGCGAATTTTCCACCGACCTTGTCGAATTCGGCCCCCCATGCAATGAGTTCGTGAATCCGTTCCGGGCCCTCTTCCACCAATACCCGCACGGCCTCTTCCCGGCAGAGGCCGTGCCCCGCCTTCAGCGTGTCGGTCAGATGGATGGCTACATCATCTTCCTCGCTCAACGCCACCGCGACGCCGCCCTGCGCATAGATCGAACTGCTTTCGAGCGGGTGACCTTTCGTGAGGATCAAGACGCGGCCGTGCAAGCATAGCTCGAGCGCAGCGCGCAAGCCCGCCACGCCGCTCCCGACGACCAGAAAATCCGCCTCCACCGTGGTATCCCGAGTCGCCGCCGTCATCGCTGTCCCTTCGCCGAATCGACCTCTGCCTGTTCGGACACCGCCTGGCGGACCGCCATCCCAAAGGGCAGGTCTCCCTCGACTCCCTTGAGGAGAATCGACTGGACTCCGACCCACTGAAGACGGCCGTGGCCACGTTGGCGGATACCGGGGTCGCCGGGCTCCCGCCTCCACTGCCCCTGCCAATGCACGAAGACGTCGATGTTGTCTCCGTCGATCACGATGCGTTCGATTGTCCAATCCAAGGCAATCTCCTGAAAGCCGTCGAAGTCGCGCCGGGCGTCGCGCTGCACTCGCTCCAACGCATCCAGCGGCAACATCAATGACTCCAGAGCCGAGGCGTCCCTATTGACATAGGCCTTGCGCAGCGATTCGACCGCCGTGTCGATTCGACGAAACCGCTCATGGTCTTCCGGATACTGCGGGCCTTTCGATGAACAGGAGGATAGAAACACGATGAGAGGGAGCCAGAGAACGAACAGTCGTGTCATGCGACCTCTCGGCGAGAACATGCCGCAGTATAGAAATCCGATTCGCAGCGGGTCAAGCGATCCGCGCGGCGCCGGCGGGCAAGGTTCTCTGCGGCGATTGCTTGACAGCGTTGCAAACGCTGTGTTACGAGACCGCCGCTGTTCAGGGTAGAAGCTTTGCGTAAGGCACCGCATATTGCTTGCATTTTATGCGGGAAAATTCTAAACTCCGGCTCCGAGGAGATGGCATATGTCGAGCGTGCTGAAGAAACGCCGGAAGAAGATGCGCAAGCACAAGTATAAGAAACTGCGCCGGCGCCAGAAGTTTCTGCGTCGGAAGAGCTAAGGACATCCTGTCGAGGGACGGAGGCCAACGTGCCCGAGGGCAAAAAAGTCCGCATTCGCGTTCGAACGGTGAATTGCACGTACGTCGGGGATTTTCTCATTCCTCCGATGCGTAACCGCGTCTCTGATGCGATCAACGAGGAGCAGCGGCTCTTCATCAGTCTGACGGACGTGCTCATCAACGACAAAGATCGGTCCGACTTCGTTGCGATCAACAAGAACCTGATTGAGTCGATCGCCCAACTGTAGCTCTCCTCCTCGGCCTCCATTCTTCTCGGCCTCTCTCCTCGCCGTCCGCCATCGTAGCGCGCTCCTCAGCGGACGCCCGTTCTCGAGAGCCTGATTCATGTCGTACTACGCCCGTTTTTACCCTTTCCTCAAACCCTATCTCCCGCGCATGGCGGTCGCGGCGGTCATGGTCATGGCGGTCGCGGCCCTCAACCTTGCCTTGCTGAGACTGGCCGGCACCCTCTGGGACACCATCACCGTGCAACGGGACCCGCAGCGCATGACCGAAGCAATCCAGCTGTTCATCGGGCTTATCGTGCTGCAGGGACTTTTCTCCATGGGGCACAGTTATCTGACGGTCTGGGTCTCGCAACGGATCGTGGTGGATTTCCGCATACATCTGTTCGCCCACCTCCAGACGCTGTCCGTCAGCTTCTTCGCGAAACGTCGAACCGGGGAACTGCTCTCCCGGCTCATGAACGACGTCAACGTCATCCAGACCGTCGTGACCGAGACACCCATCGACTCGGCCAAGCAACTAGTCACGTTCGTCGGCGGCACCGTATTTTTGTTCGTGATGAACTGGCGCCTTTGCCTCCTGATTCTGCTTCTATTGCCGATCCTGGTTCTGGTCGCCCGCCTCTTCGGCCGACGGCTCAAAGCGCTCTCCACGTCGATCCAGGATCAGACCGCCGTGATCAGCACGCTGGTGGAGGAAGTGATTTCCGGCATCCGCATCGTCAAATCATTCGTTCAAACGGCCCGCGAGGAGCGACGGTTCGCCTCGCAGGTCCAGGCCGCCCTGGCCATTGCGCTCCGCCGGGCGGCGGTGCTCGCCGTCTTCGTCCCGACCATCAGTCTGCTGACCTTCTCGGCCGCGGCGGCGGTTCTCTGGTATGGAGGCCTCCAGGTGATCGAAGGGATCGTGACGCCGGGAGATCTGTTCGCCTTCGTGCTCTTCGCCGGCATCTTGATCGGCCCCTTCAGCTCGGCCGCCCGCGTGTTCGCGCAGGTCAAAGAAGCCCAAGGTTCCATGCAGCGGGTCTTCGAGATCCTCGACACCCAACCGGACATTCGCGACGAGCCAGACGCCGTGGACTTGCCGCCGATCGCCGGCCACGTGCGGGCCGAGCGGATCCACTTTGCGTACGACGCGCGTGCACCGGTGCTGACGGACGTGTCGTTCGAAGCCAAGCCGGGTGAAATGATCGCGCTGGTGGGGCCGACCGGCGCGGGCAAGACCACGATCGTGAATCTGCTCCATCGCTTCTATGATCCCCTCGAGGGACGGATCATGATCGATGGATATGATCTCCGTCGGGTGAAGCTGGACAGCCTCTATCGACAGATCGCCTTGGTGCCCCAGGAGACCATCTTGTTTGGAGGGACGATCCTCGACAACATCCGGTACGGTCGCGAAGACGCATCCGAAGGGGAAGTCCTCGCCGCCAGCCGAGCGGCCCACGCCCATGAATTTATCAACGCGCTACCCGACGGGTACCGGACCGTGGTCGGCGAAAAAGGCGTGAATCTTTCCGGCGGCCAGCGACAACGGCTGGCGATCGCCCGGGCGATTCTCAAAAACCCGAGAATTCTCCTCCTGGACGAAGCCACTTCGTCGCTGGACAGCGAATCCGAGCGACTCGTCCAGGATGCGCTCGAACGGTTAATGGCCGGCCGGACCACGTTCGTGGTCGCGCACCGGCTCACCACTGTCCAGCAGGCCGACCGGATTCTGGTGCTGAATAAGGGCAGGATCGTGGAAGAAGGGACCCACGCCTCATTGATGGACCGGCGGGGTCTCTATCACTACCTGTATACGCTCCGCTTGCAAGAGCAAGAAGCGATCGGCTAATGGCAAACTGCGAAAGGTCCTCTCCGGAGGATCCGCTATGAGCGACCTGCTCATCGCTGTTCGCTCTATTTCACCTTGGAGAAGTCCGCGTCAAAATCGACCATCTTCCCATCCGGGTAGAAGATAATCACTTTGGTTTTGGCGTTCGGATCGAAGCTCTCATAGGCGAAGCGGGCGGTAAAGCGGGAGCGATAAGCCGGGCCCTGGCTGTCGTTCTTCCGCCCGCGTTCGGCCGGGCTCACATCGATGGGTTTGATGGTCTTGCCGTTCTGTTGGAACACCACCTGGACCCCCTCGGCGAAATACTCGTCGTCGCCGCAGAGTTGCACCTCGATTTCCATGTTCGGCATGTCGATGACTTTCTGGATGAACTCTTCCGGCATCCGAACTTCTTTTTTCTGCTTCTTAGACTCGGTGGCTTCCTGCCGGCCGAAGGCTTCCAACCGATACCGCTTGGTTCGGAGAATGGCGCTGGCGCCGCACGGGTCTTTCTCGGGATCGGCGCCGACGCGGGTTTCCAGGGATGCTTGCTGTAAGACCTTTTTGACCTCTTCCGGGGTGTTCGCCTTTTCCATCGGCACCCGTCCCGCTTCAAGGGCCTTCTTGGCCTCCTCCATCGTGAGTTTCACATCGATCGCAGAGACCGGTTCTGCGGCGACGGTCCATCCGACCAACGCCAAGAACGCAAGCGCGGCCGACCCTCGACCCACCTTCCGTTTTCCGGATTCAACCTCCGAACACATGAACCCCTCCTTGCGAGAACGATGCATAGATGGACGGCATTGTAAGGAAAGGCCAAAGGTTTTTGCAATCTAGCCCGCGAAGCGCGACCAATTGGGATACGGTTTCGTCCGGTACAAGGCCTCGACATCGACCGGCACTGCGACCCCATAAGCTCTGAGACGATCAGTCACCTGCCGTAACGGCAATCCCACCGCGGCGGTATAATCGCCGGAAATTTTTGCGATCAGTCGGCTTCCTTCGCCTTGAATGGAATAGGCCCCGGCCTTCCCCAGACTTTCCCCGCTGTCGAGGTAGCGTTCGATCTCTTCGGCTCCGAAATTCCTCATCCAGACCCGCACGCTCGTTTCAACCACTTCATCAACGCCGTCGCAGAGCCGCCTGCAGGCGACCGCGGTATGGATCATATGTTCGCGGCCGGATAGGCGACGGAGCATGGCGCGGGCGTCCGGCAGATCGACCGGCTTGCCCAGCACCGCGCCGTCCAGGTCGATCAACGTGTCACAGCCGAGGACCAGCGAGTTGGAAAAGCGAACGGCGCACGCCTGCGCCTTGCCCCGGGCGAATTCCTTCGCCAGGACTTCGGCGCGCACACCAGGGCGCACGTGCTCTTGAAACGACGGCGCCTCGACCTTGAACGGAACTTGGAGAAGACTCAGGAGTTCCGCCCTGCGGGGAGAGGTTGACGCGAGAATCAGCGGCATGGTCAGGTGGCCGAGAGTACGGGAGAAGATCTCGCGTGTGCCCAAGCATCCGACCGAGACTCGCGGCCGACGGATGCCGCTGGCGCGAACTCAACAACGATCCGCTCCACGTCGGCCGGACTGGACGCCTGAAACATCTTCGCCCGCATCGCGGCGGCACCGGGAAATCCTTTGCAATACCAGCCCAAATGCTTGCGCACGCGTCGAAACTGCTCGGCTCCGCACCGCGCATAGAACTGGCGGGCATGCGCCGTCATCACCAGAAACCGCTCGCCCACGCTCACTTCGACGCCGAGCGCACCGTGAAGCCGGTCGTTTCCGTCCCGCTCCGACCAGACCATGCGTTTGGCGAGGTCCTTGGTGCGGAACACCCAGGGCGCACCCATGGCTCCTCTCCCGATCAGCACGCCGTGCACTCCGCTCTCGCGCACGCGCCGGACGACCTGCCGCATGGACATGACATCGCCATTGCCCAGCAGCAATGCTCCGCTTCCGGACACGATCCGTGCGGCCCTGGCAATGGCATTCCAGTCCGCTTCGCCGCGATACATCTGCCGCAGCGTCCGACCGTGAACGGTGATGACCGCCGGCCGCTCCTCCACCAAATGGGCGATCCAGTCTTCAATCACGACGCAGTCATAGCCCAGCCGTGTCTTCACCGAAAGCGGAATGACCCGGCGCGGCGCCGTCGGGCGTCCGTTCCTGGCGATATTCATCGTTCTCAGCAAATCCGCCCGAGCCGGTTTGAGCCCCGCCTGCTCGGGCGTCTGCCCCGCCGACCAGTCCAGAATGCCCTGCCGCGCGGCGCGGACGACAGCGCGGGCGAGGTCCGGTGTGCGGATTAATCCTGCGCCGGAGCCCGAGGAGGCGACATGGCGCGAAGGACAGCCCATGTTGATGTCGAGCCCGTCGAAGCCTAGCTCGCACACCGCATGCGCGGCGATGTAAAACAACTCGGGATCCTTGCCATAGAGTTGCGCGACGATCGGTCGCTCGACCTCGCTGTAACACAGAGACTCCACCAAGAAATCGGGCCCGCTGCAGAGGTCATTGACATGCGTGAACTCCGTGAAGATGACATCGGGACGCCCTTGTTCGGCCACCAGCGCCCTGAACGTTGCATCCGTGACGCCGTCCATGGGCGCCAGCCCGATGATCGGCCGGGGAAGCGAATCCCAGAAAGTCATGCCTTCACCCGCCTTCCATCATCGGCTCGTTGGCAATCTGATAGGCAGTCCGCAGCACCTCACCCTCGCGCTCTGCAGTCGGAGCTGCCGAGGGAAGCCGGTCTCGGACAAATTCGACAAACCGTTCGATCTTCAGCAGAAAGAAATCATACGGAGCCGCCGACGGGCGGGGCGTTCGAAACCAGTGGAGCACAAATTCCTCGAGCTCGACGCCCTGTCCGTCCAGCAACCGAGAGGTCTCCGGAAACATGTCGCGCAGATCTCCACCCCAACGAAGAATCTCGTTCGGCAGATACCTGCGCCGATAGCGATCCACGCCCTCCTGATCCCCGACCAGACACAGCGATTCCGCCGCAAGTCGATCGGAGGCGCCAGAAACGACCCCGACATATCGCGCGTAGTCGAGAAGGAGCTGAGTTTTGCCGGTGTCGCTGCAAAACACCGCTGGACTTTGGCGCTCGAACGTTGCCCCTCGCTCATGCTCGGAAGACGGCGTGCTCCGCTGGTCGAAGGCCCTGTTAAACTCTTTTCGGAACCGCCGATACTCCCGGATGGTCTGCGGAATCGGCTTATTGTCGACCTCCAGAGCAATCCCTCTGAGATGGACTAAGTCCGGACGGGCCAGCACCTGCGCGAGCAAGTCGAACAGCATATCCGGGATCGGGGCCGCATGATCGTCGAGCAGACACGGAGGGGTTGCGCCGTCAGTCGCTTCACCTTCACCCTCCTCCGACAGACCGGCCACGTGAATCTCCACCACCCGCTCGACCGGAAACACGTCCAGGAAGTCCTCTGCGAATCGCCCCACGTTCGAACGTCGCCACGCGCCCGAATATCGGTAGGCCGTCCAGAGGTGGCCGAGGTCGAGCACCAGGCCGCAGGCCGTGCGATCGGCGATCAGTCGAAAGAACCGCGCAATCGGAACGGTCCCGAACCCGAAATATGTGAGCGGGGGCATCTCCAGCAGAAAGAGCGGTCCCATGCCGTTCGCCGTCTCGCAGTGCTCGTCGAGATATTGCTGAACCCGCACGATGTGCTCGGCAGTCACCGCCGCGCTGGTCTCGGTGAACAGCGGCGGCAGATACGTGCCGAAAGCATAGCCCGCCATTTGCTTGCTCGCGCATTCGTGAGTCATCCAATGGCTGCGCAGCGTCCGCAGGTGCGCGGCCGCCGTCTCCAGTTCCACCCTGTAGGGATATTGCTCGCACCAATCCGGCTGCGTGACCCACAACCCCTCCCCGTGATAGGCCAGAGCAATCGACGGCAGTCGGCGCCTGACCGCAGCGAGCGCCGAATCATTCGCTTTAAAGAGTTCCACATAATCTACGTCCGACCCCTCGTCGCCCAAAGCCACGAGCAGTTCGCTCACGTCGGGACAATACACATCCGTCGAGAGGCCAAACCCGTGCATCGGGATCGCGGTGATGCGTTTCAAGAATTCCTGGTCAACGGCAGCCATTGCCCCTATACTCGACTGAACCGGGAACGTGAAGCCTCTGGGACGCCAGTCTAATCGGCCGAGGCCCCGCCTGGCAAGGGAACGACGCGGCATTCCGCGGAGTTTCCGTCTGCTATACTTCCTGTGCGTCGCGCTCCCGGGACCTCGAACACCACGTCGACCGCCCGATGAATTGAGGTCGCGATGAGAGGTACCGGGGACAATACCCACGACGCCGCATTCGACTATCCGTCCGCAATGGTAGCCCAGATGATGACACCCGGCGTCATTCAAATTCCGGGCGACGTGCTGGTCAGCGAAGCTGCGCTGGTCATGCAACGAGAACAGGTGCCGTGCCTTCTGGTCAAAGACACCGAGACCTTGATCGGCATCGTCACCCACAGCGACATCGTCAAGAAAGTCGTCGCGCAGGGGCTGGAACCTCACAACATCGAGGCCCGTGCGATCATGTCCAGGCCGGTCCGCTCGATCGAATTCGACCGCCCCATCGAAGAGGCCACGACGCTCATGGCTTCGACGGGGGTGCCGTTGCTGATCGTCACCCACCGGAATCAACCGGTGGGAATTTTGACGGCCCGTGACCTTGTCTTCCCGCCCCAACGGTGCCACGCGCAGATTCCCGCTTCCGTCCGCGCCGCCGACGGTCGCGAGCGGGGTGTCGACCATAAAGCCACGATCACCCAGTTGAGCCATGCGGGCGCGTTCGTCGAAACGCCGAGTCTGCTGCTGCCCGGGACCACTGTCACGCTCTCGTTCTCCCTGCCGGGCTCGACGGTTCCCATCCACGTGAACGGCGCGATTGTCGCAAGCTATCAACCCCCTTGCCAGTCCGACGGCGAACGGCACCATCGGACGCCCGGGGTGGAAATTCAGTTTACCGCCTTGTCCGACGAAGACCAATCGCGTATCAGCGCATGGGCCATCCAGAATCTCTACAAGAAATCCTCGTAGGGCTGGCGGTCCTCCCCACATCGGCCTTTTGACCAGCCGACGACCGCTTGGTAGAATTCACACTCGATGTCGTCCGGCCGTGGCTTTCAACGGTTTTCAAGGACCCAATCGATGGCGCAAACCCGAAGCCGCCCGACTCCGACCAAAGAAGAGATCCTGGCCCAGGTCCACAGCCTGCTGGACGGACCGGATGACGACCTGTCCAGCGTCCTGATGAAAGAAATCCTGGTCGGCGTCCTGCGGCTGCGCGAATCCCGTCTGGATTTGCTCGACCTCAAGATCGTCAACCGGGCGATGAAAGAACTTCGCCATGCCTTCGGCGTGTTCCAGGCCTATCGCGAGCGCCCGAAGATCAGCATCTTCGGCTCAGCCCGTACTCAACCGGACGATCCCAACTACCAACTGGCGTACCGATTCGCCCGCCTGATCGTGCAACACGGCTTCATGGTGATCACCGGAGGGGCGGACGGTATCATGCGGGCCTGTCAGGAAGGAGCCGGCCGGGAGAACAGTTTCGGGGTCAATATCCTGTTGCCGTTCGAACAGGGACCGAACGCCGTGATCGCCGACGATCCGAAGCTCATCACGTTCAAGTATTTCTTCACGCGGAAGCTCACCTTTCAGAAGGAAGCGAACGCGATTGCGTTGTTCCCGGGCGGTTTCGGCACGCACGATGAAGGTTTCGAAATCCTGACCTTGACGCAGACCGGTAAAAGCGACCCTCAGCCGATCGTGTGCCTTCAGGCGCCGGGGTGCGACTACTGGAATCATTGGTATGGCTTTATCACAGACCAGTTGTTGGGGCGCGGTCTCATCAACCAGGAGGACCTGAGCCTGTTCAAGATCGTCGACAGCGAGCAGAAAGCGGCGGCTGAGATCCTGACGTTCTATCGCCGGTACCATTCCATCCGGTTCGTCGGCCGGCAGTTGGCCATGCGCCTGAAGCATCCGCTCTCCGACGCGCAGGTGGCCGACGTGAACGGCCGTTTCAAAGATCTGCTGACCGAAGGCGCGTTCGAGCAACGGGGCCCCCTGCCTGAGGAACTCGACGAACCGGCGGTGAAGGACCTGCCCCGCCTCGTGTTTCTTTTCAACCGAAAGAGCGCCGGTCGACTTCGTCAACTCATCGACTACCTGAACACGCTGCCGGGGCCGATGCTCCCGGCCGTTTGACCACGGCGCCGCTCCTCCCCGCGCTTCCGTCGAAAGACTCTTTGGCCTTCATCGCCGAACATGGTATTCTGTGACGCGAAATGGCACATCTGTCTCGCCTCAGATCGGACCAGCCGCCCAGCCTCGTGCTCTATCATGCGGAGTGCGCGGACGGATTCGGCGCGGCCTGGGCCATTTGGAAGCGCTTTCCCTCAGCGCAATTCATTGCCGTCAAGCACGGCGACCCTCCGCCCGGCAACCTGGCCGGCCAACGGATCGTCATCGTGGATTTCAGCTATTCGAGGCCGATTCTGGAGAACATGGCCCGCGAGGCCTCCCACCTGCTGGTCCTCGATCATCACATCACCGCCGAGAAAGCGCTGGCCGGGCTGCCCTATACCTATTTTGACCTCAAGAAGTCGGGCGCGGTGCTAGCATGGGAATGGGCCCACGACGAACCAGCCCCTTGGCTGTTGGAGTACGTCCAGGACAAGGACCTGTGGCAGTGGGCGCTGCCGGCCAGCCGGGAAATCAACGCCGCCCTCGCGTCGTATCCGTTCGATTTCAAACTTTGGGATTCATTTCGACAGCACGAGCTCGAACAGGAAGGGCGCGCGATTCTCCGGTACGAAAATGAGCTGGTCGGCAAGCTTGCGGCGCACGCGGCGATGGTCTCGTTCCAAGGCGAAGTCGTCCCTGCCGTGCAGAGCCCGGTCCTGACCAGCCAGATCGGCGAACGGCTCTCGCCTCACTATCCCTTTTGCATCATCTGGCATGACAAGAACGGCCGCCGTTACTACAGCCTGCGCTCCCGCGAAGACGGGACCGATGTAGGCAGCATCGCCGCCGCGTTCGGGGGAGGCGGCCATACCCACGCGGCCGGATTTTCGGTTCCCTTGCCTCCGGATGCCCCGTCGCCGCTCGCTCCGCTCGAGCGTGTCGCGGGCGAGAAGCGAGAGACGAGGGACGATGGGCAACACTCCCGGAATATTCTGACCTGAGTCCATGGCCGCTCGGTATCATCCCTGCCCCGAGCCTCTCGTCTCTAACCCGCGACCATGATCCCGCTGCACGACGACAATCCCACCGAAATCACGCCGATCGTCACGGTGTCGCTCATCGTCGCCTGTGTGTCGGTGTTCCTCTATCAAGTCTCCCTGCCGACGGGCCCGGGAGAGGCCTTCATCTACGCGTACGGCGCTATTCCGGCCGCGGTGTTCGGCCGCGTCTCGCTTCCGCCTGAAGTCGCAGCCATCCCTCCCTCGCTCTCGCTCCTGACCAGCATGTTCCTGCACGGAGGGTGGATGCATCTGATCGGCAACATGCTGTACCTGTGGATCTTCGGCAATAATGTCGAAGACGTCATGGGGCATTTCCGGTTCGCGATCTTCTACGTGACCTGCGGTGTTCTTGCCGCCGTGAGCCACGCCCTGACCGACCCGTCTTCCACCATCCCGATGGTCGGCGCCAGCGGGGCGATCTCCGGCGTGTTGGGCGCCTATCTGCTTCTGTTCCCCCGCGCGCAGGTGCTGGTGCTGATTCCGCTGGGGTTGTTCTCACGCATGATGTACGTGCCGGCGGGGTTCGTCCTCGGCTTTTGGTTCGTGATGCAGGCGCTGAGCGGCTGGCTCAGCCTCGGACGGCAGGGCGGCGGCGTCGCTTTCTTCGCCCACATCGGCGGGTTTCTTGCGGGCATGGCCCTGATTGGAATTTTCAAACGCCGGAATGTCCGGTTCTTTGCGCCGCGCCGGCACCGATCCTGGCGGTATGAAGACTGGTGAGCGAAGGGGAAGTCCGATGGGCGCGCCCTCCGCGCATGGCCTCACGCATCCAATATCTCGCGGACTTTCTCAACCAGCGCCGATTGGGTGTACGGCTTCCGGAGATAGTGCTTCCGATTGACCCGGTGATGTTCTATGGTCTCCTCTGCATAACCAGAGACAAAGAGGGCCTTGAGACTCGGGTGCCGGACCATCAACCGCTGGACTAGGTCCCGCCCGCTGAGATCCGGCATGATCAAATTGGTCACCGCCACATGGACGGCTCCCGTGTGTTGCTGGCCCACCAGCATGGCTTCGACGGGAGAGCCGGCGACCAAGACATGATACTGATAGCGGCTCAGAGTCGCGCGTGCGAGCGTTCTCAGCACTTCGTCCTCTTCGACCAGTAGGATCGTTTCAGCGCCTCTCGCTCCCAAGACCCGGAACGATCCCGCATCCGATGGCGGCGCCTCCCGCTCGGCCTGCGGGAGATAGACGGTCACGACCGTCCCTTGCCACGGGCTGTTGTGCACCTCGGCAAAGCCGCCGTTCCACGCCGCCAGGGCATAGATCGTCGCCAGCCTCAGCTCGCGATTCGCTCCCTTCTCTTGGGCTGATGTGGTTGACAGGAACGGCTCGCAGAGACTGGCTTGGGGTTCACGGCTCGTCCCGCTTCCGTTGTGGCTGACCGCCAAGGCAACCGCCCGACCGCCGTGGATCGCCTCCCGCCGCCAGGCTCCGCGCGGTTCCACGGTCACGCTCTTGGTTTCGATTGACAAACGGCCGCCCAGCGGCATGACCTCGCGCGCGTCGACGGCCAAGCGCAGGAGTATCTCCTCGATCTGCCCGCGATCGGCCCGCACTGAACCGGCGTCAGGCGCCAGCACCAGGCAGCAGTCCACCGTCGAAGGGAGCAGCTCTTGGACAACGACTTGCAATTCGGTGACGATCGCGTTCACGGGCAGAAAGCTTCGGCTCACGCTTTCCGATTGGCCGAGCGACAAGATCTGCGCCGTGAGCTCGGCCGCCCGGTCGCCCGCATTGAAGATCTCTTCCACCGGCCGGCGAAGCGGGTCGTTCAACTTGAGCTTCGACAGCAGGACACCCGTACAGCTGCCGATGACGGACAGCAGGTGGTCGAACTCCTGCGCCAGTCCGCCCGCAATCCGACCGATCGCCTCCAGTTTCTGCGCGTTGCGGAGCCGTCGCTGCAGTCCGGTTCGCTCGACGGCGCCCAGACGTAGCGCTTCCCTCACCGTGGACAGCTCGGACCGCAGACCCTCGATCCGCACCTCAAGCTGGTCGCGGCCGGCCTGCAAGGCGGCTTCCATCTCCCGCAGCTCGGTGACCTTCCCCAACAGGCTCGCTTTCTGATGCCGTTCCTCGGACAGGCTCTCAACGGTCACTCCGTAAAAAACGGCCATGATCAGCAGAACCGGAACGCCCAGAAGATGACCGGCCGAGATCTGGCCTGTCTCAATGACCCCTTCATACAACACCGCGCCGTAGGCCGCGCAGAGCACCACCGATAACCCCAACATCTGTTTGAGCGTGCGGACGGCTGCGGCGATCAGCATGAGCAAAAAATACGATAAATACAGCTCCGACCGCGCGCTGCCAGAAAGGTAAATGACGGCCGTGACGATCGTCGTGTTGCAGCCGACGAGCAACCACGAGAACCAGGGCGCCTCAAACAGATCCGGCGGCAGTGCTAGCAGCACGGCGACCATCACCAGCAGGCCCAGGGCCAACAGATCCGCCGTGCCCGGGCCGATCAGGAAATGCCCTCCGAAGAGCAATTGATACGACAGGATGATTGCGACGAGACCCTGTAAGATCACGATCCGGGAGCGAGGCGCCGACAACCAACGGCTGAGGCTCGCCCTCTGGGACAGGATCGCGGAGGCTGTCGGACAATTCGTTGTGCTCACGGATCGGATGCCGTGCAGATGACCGATAGGTGTCGGATCAGCAATTTTTGTACCGCAACACATTCAACAAGATTCACGGCATTCCTCGACAAACAAGCAGAAGCCACGACGGCGGTGAAGGGAACGTCCCTACAGTGAGGTCACAAAAAAGGACGGGCGACAACGGCGAAGCTTTGGCAGAAACCGCCTTGTAGGCTGGTACCCGGCAGAACACTGGACAGCCGGCGTCGCGCGCATGCGAATATGGAGCGCAGCTTGGAGCGATCCTTTAAATTAAATAATGCGTAAATTAATGCGGGCTAGATCGGTGACGCAGGAGAAAGGTCAGCGAGCTTGCGCCGCAACGTCATGGCGGCATCCCAAGCCGCTTCCGGCTTCTCGGCCAGAAACGTGACATGGCCCATTTTACGGCCGGGGCGCACGGTGCGTTTCCCGTACAGATGCAGCGCCGCGCCCGCCGTCCCGAGCAACTCGACTTGCCCTGTCCCCGCGCCGACCCGCAGCACGTCGTCGCCGATGAGATTGACCATCACGGCGGGGCTCAGCAGCCGGACTTCTCCGAGCGGCAGACCGCACAGCACGCGCACCTGCTGTTCGAACTGCGACACCGTGCACGCGTCGAGCGTGTAATGGCCGGAGTTGTGCGGCCGCGGCGCTACTTCGTTGATCAGGAGGCGGCCGTCGGGCATGAGGAAAATCTCCACGCAAAACACTCCGATCCCATCGAGCGCTTCGACGACGTCTCCGGCCAGCGCCGCGGCGCGCTCCGCAGTTCCGGGATCGACCGAAGTCGGCACGCGGGTGGTCCGCAGGATGCCGGCTTCATGGATGTTCTCCACGACCGGATAGACACGACGGTCTCGGTCTGCTCCGCACACGACCAACACCGACAGCTCCCGCTCGAAACGCAGGAACGTCTCGACTATCCATCGGCTGCCGTCTCGCGCGGTCTCCCGCAGCCGGCGGCGCAGGATATCCAGTTCGTCCCGATTCTGAATCTGCCATTGACCTTTCCCATCGTAGCCGAACGTCGCCGTCTTGCAGAGACAGGGGAAGCCCACTTCCTCCGCCAATGCCAGCTCGTCGGGCGACCGGATCGCGCGAAACGCCGGCACGGGCAGACCCCGGGCCGCCAAAAATTCCTTTTGCGTCAACCGATCCTGGATCAACCGCAAGATCCGACTGCATGGCCGAACCGGGACCTTGCGCTCCAAGGTCTCGCACAAAGCCGCCGGCACGTTCTCCCATTCGTACGTGGCTGCGCTGACCAGGTCGGAAAACTGTGTCAGAGCGAGAGGATCGGAAAACGAGGCGGCAAACGCGTGGTCGGCGCTCCGATGGGCGGGCGCCTCGGGATCCGGATCCCAGACGGCGATACGGTAGCCGAGACGACGGGCGGCCTGGGCGAACATAGCCCCCAGTTGTCCACCGCCAAGGACCCCCAACACGGAACCGGATTCGATCGGCACCACAGTCACGCCTTGCGTGTCTTCCCCGTTCGCGGCGACGGGGTCGGCAACGGCCCTTGGGATGCGATGACCGCGCGCGTCTGCTCGGCGCGGAATTGTTGCAGGCGTTGACGGATGACCGGATACCGCCCCGCAAGAATCTGCGCGGCCAGGAGGCCTGCATTCTCGGCCCCGCCGATGGCCACGGTCGCAACCGGCACCCCTCGCGGCATTTGCACGATGGAGAGGAGCGAATCCAGGCCGCGCAGATGTTCCGTGGGAATCGGCACGCCGATGACCGGCAAGTGGGTTTTGGCCGCCAGCATCCCGGGCAGATGGGCAGCGCCTCCTGCGCCGGCGATGATGACTTCGATGCCACGACTCGCCGCCTGTTCGGCATAGGCGAAGAGGCGATCGGGCGTCCGGTGAGCCGAGACGACCAGCAACTCGTTCGGCACGCCCAACTCGGTGAGGATCGCGACGGCCTTTTCCAGGACAGGAAAGTCACTCTTGCTGCCTCCGAGCACCCCCACCAGCGGCCGGATGCGTCCCTTGCCGTTCCTCGATAGACGTTGGCGCGAACCAGGCATACGCCCTCCTCCGCCGCTTTCAGCCTGGGTCAGGAACCTGCGGGCGGCCATCTCGTCATCCCTCGCCCGGGACCCTCGCGATCCCGCACGGGTTGAACCACGCTCACCTTAGCCGTTCCGAGAAAGAGGGTCAAGGCGCAAGCGTTCCGAGGAAACACCGGAGCCGTTTGACCCTCTTATCCGAATTCCTTTATGATACACCTGACTTCCGTCCCGCCTCATCGGAGGCTGCGATGCAGCGCCTGGGAGAGGGGTTGAAAGCCAAGGTTCAGTCTTTCGTCAACCGGCCGACCGGCTTGGACGAAATCTCCGTCGACGACCTCGCCACCTCATCCAAGCTGCAGTCCTGGGAAGCGGTTCAGATCCCCGAACGACTGAAGTTTTCCTCGCGGCTCGCCATCAAGCTGGTTCTGCTCTTTACGCTGATCATCGCCTTCGTCCCCTGGACCCAGACCATCACAGTCACCGGCCAACTCTCCGCCTATTCGCCGTATGAGCGGCCGCAGGACATCGAGGCGCAGATCACGGGACGCATCAAGAAATGGCACATCTTCGAAGGCGTGCGGGTCAAGCAGGGAGACCTGATCCTCGAGCTGGATGACGTCGATCCGAATTTCATGGCACCGGACCTGCTCACTCTACTCGAGCAGCGGAAGGTCGCGCTGGAGCAAACCCGCAAGGCCGCCCTGGAACGGGCCGAGCAGTTGGACAAGCGGATTAAGGAAATGCAGAACTTGGTGAAAGCGGCTGTGCCGTCCGCTCAGGCTCGGGTCGTGGAAGCCGAAAACAAGGTTCGCGAGGCCCAGCAGAAGGTCGCCGCTGCCAAGATTGCCGTCGACACTGCCGAGTTGAACGTCGATCGCCATCGACAACTGGCCGAGCGGGGCCTGGTGTCGCAACGCGAACTCGAACTGACGATTCAGGCCGCCATCGCGAGCAAGGCGGATCTGCAGGCGGCCCAGGCTTCTTTGAAAGCCGCCCAGCAGGCCATGATGGCGTTGAGTTACGGCCGCGACCAGGTCAGCGCCGAAGTGCTGCAACGCCTGATCGACGCGGAAGCGGCCCGGGACGGTGCGTTCGCCGACGCCGCTAAGGCGGCTAACGAACTGGCCGATGTCACGCTCCGTTTGTCGAATGCCACGCAACGGCGCGCAGCCAGCAGGATTCTGGCGCCGATCGACGGCACCGTCGTCCGGATGGCCGAAGTCGGCCCCGGAGAAACGGTGCGGCCTGGAGATAAGCTCGTCCGTATTTCGCCCGCCAGCATGGACAAGGCGATCGAGATGGTGGCCGACGGTCTGGACGCTCCGTTGCTGAACGTCGGGAGAAAAGTTCGAATCCTGTTCTACGGCATCCCGGCGATCCCACTGCCGGCCTGGCCCGAGCTGATGGCCGGCACGTATGGGGGCATCATCAAAGTGATCGACCAGGTGGACGACGGCAAAGGCAACTTCCGCTTCTGGGTCGTACCCGACCCTGAGGATCGGCCTTGGCCCGACCAGACCCATGTCCGGCAGGGGACAAAAGCCATGGGATGGGTCATCCTCAATCGCGTCCCTCTCTGGTACGAACTCTGGCGTCGTTTCAATCTGTTCCCGCCCGACTATCAAGAACGGCCGCCCAGCCTGATCGATACGCTCCTGCCCAAGGCCGGCCGCGGCGCCAAGTAAGGCGGCGTTCCCAGCCTTTGCCTGAGCGTCGTTCATGTCGCGTCGTCTCGCCTCCGGCATGCGATCCGTTGTCGCAAATTCAGTTGATGGGCGCAGTCTCTGCCCGAACAGAAAGGAGTGTGTACGATGAGTCGCCTGTTTGCCGTCGTCGCTTGCTTCATCTTGGCGAACTGGTCCGCGTCGAGCCAAGCGCTCGCCGCCGATGCGGTCAAGTCGAAGCCGTTGCCCCCCATTCCGCTCTCGCTGGACGAAGTGTTGGCCTGGGTGGACCGTTCGCATCCTTTACTCAAAGGCGCCGGTACCGAGAAGGTGACGGCCAGAGGTAAACTGCTCAAGGCCCTGGGCGCCTTCGAGCCCATCCTGGTCAACGACACGGAACTTGAACGGTTCATTCCCAGCGGGACGACCGACACCAGGACCGCCGGGTTCAACGACACGCTCATGGAGGTCCGGCATCCATCCGGAGTTCGGGCATCCGCCGGCGTTCGCGATGTCATCGGCACGGCCGCTGCGAGAATCCCCGATCTTGGATTCAACAACGGCAGGAATCAGGTCATTTTCGGCGGACTCATTCCGTTGTTGCGCGGCCTGATGATCAATCCTGAGGCGGCGGAACTCCAGCGGTCGCAGTTGGCCGACCCGATGGCGGACGTCAAGATTTCGCAGACCCGCCAGGACCTGTTCCTGGCCGCCGCCACGCAATACTGGGATTGGGTTGCCGCCGTGAAGCTGGCCGACATTCAGAAACGCGCGCTCGGCGTTGCGGAGGATCGGGCGAAGCAGGTAGAGGGACGCGCCAAGGCCGGCGCCGTCGCGCCGCTCGACGTCGTCGAGGCGAATCAGGAGGTGCAGCGCCGCAGGGAAATTTGGATCGCCGCCCAGCGCGCCGTCGAGCAGGAGCAATACAGATTGTCCATGTTCCTCTGGGAAAATCATGCCCCCGTGACGCCGCCGGCCGAGCGGGCGCCCGACTTACCCTCGCAAGTCACCGTGCCGCCGCCCGAAACGGTCCAAGCCCACAAACTCCAGGCGAAGGCCGATCGCCCTGAAGTCCGGGAAGTCGGGATCGAGGCGAAACTCAACAACATCGATCTGGAGCTGGCCAAAAACAATCTGTTGCCCAGTTTGGACCTGACGGCCGAGCCGGCGCGCGCCCCGGAAAAATTCGTCCTGGGCCTCGGTTACAGGTTCGGCGCCGAATTCCGCATCCCCATTTTCCAACGGCGCAGCCGCGGCGAGGTGCTGGAAGCGCAGGGGAAGGCGGATCGGCTCGTCCTCGTCCAGAAGTTCCGCGAACAGCAGGTCGTTGTGGATGTGGACAATGCGCTGTCCGCCATTGAACGGGCCAAGGAACGTATCGCCGCCGCCGCCGATTCGCTGCGGCTGGCCAAGACACTCGAGGAGGGTGAACGGTTCCGGTTCAGCCTGGGGGCGACCAGCGTGCTGTTCGTGAACTTGCGGGAGCGCAACTCCGTGGACTCGGAGAACCAACTCGTCCGCGCCAAGGCGGATTACCAGAAAGCTCTGGCCTTCTATCAATGGGCGATTGGCGCGTGGGCAAAGAGCGAGCCGTCGGCCGTTCCGGTTACCTACCGGGCGCGTGAATGATCGCCGGAGGCAGTGGCTTTTTCCTGCATGCTTTGATAGGGTTAGACAAATTACCGGGCGAGCGGTCGGCGGTTCGGTGTCCGCCGTCAATCGGCCGCCCGTCCTGCTGAGCACTTCCCAGCGAGCGAGGCATGGATCCAAACCGCTCCGAGAGCCATCCTGTCACGCTCCAGTCGATGATCGGCCGTCTCGGCCTACTCCTGCGTCTGGAACGCCGGATACTCGGCCTGATCGGTTCCTACTCGGTGGCGATCGGGCTCTTCTCGCTCATCGTCCCGTTGACCGTTCAAGAGCTGGTCAACACCTTCGCGTTCGCCATCCAGCCGATCACGATCGTGACGCTGGCCGCCATCATGGTGCTGACCCTGTTGTTCGTCGGCGCCTTCCGCGCATTGCAGTTTTTCGCCGTCGAGATTCTGGAACGCCGGGTTTTCGCCCGCGTCGCCCTGGCGATGACCGAGCACCTGCCTCACCTCAAGTCCCAAGACTTTAAGCCGCGCTACGCGAATTATTTTCTGGAGACGGTGCTGATGCAACGCGCTCTCTCGGTGCTCCTCATCGACGTCGTCAACGTCGTCGTCGGAGGCGCCATCGGCATGACAATACTGGTCTTTTACCATCCGTATTTTTTGTTGTTCAACGCGGTGCTCCTCGCTGGCTTCGGCACGATCATGTTTCTGCTCAGCCACGGAGGCCTGCGGGCGACCATCCAGATGTCCCACGCCAAGTACGACACGCTGCACTGGATGCAGGAGATCGCGTACAACCTGCTGCACTTCAAATCGACCGTCAGCAAACCGCTGCTGATCAAGAAAACGGACGAACTGGTCAATGCCTATGTCGACGCGAGACGCGCGCGCTTCCACGTCCTGATGCGGCAGTATCTCGGCTCCGTCGGGTGGCAGGCACTCGGACACAGCGGTCTGATCGCTACGGCGGGGTGGTTGCTCTCGATCGGTCAACTGACGTTGGGCCAATTGGTCGCGGCCGAGGTCGTCGTGGGCACGCTGCTGCTGAACTTCGACGCCGTCGTCAAGCGCATGAGCCATGTCTTCTACTTCTTCACCGCACTGCACGAGCTGGATTTTCTCTTCTCCTTACCCAAGGACGAAGACACGGCGACGCTGTCCGTGCCGCTGCCCGATCCAACGATTCACGGCATTCGGGTGACCTGCAAGGACCTGACGTTCGTCCATGATGCGGGAGCTGCGCCGATTCTCCAACGCTTCAACCTCGAAGTGACGCCGGGAGAGAAGATCGGCATCTATGCGAGCAGCACCATCGCCAAGACGACGCTGGCCCGTGTCCTGGCCGGCATCGAGTCGCCGACCTCCGGCGTGATCCGTTACAACGGCGTCGATCTGCGCCATCTCGATTTGGAGACGATCAACAAATGCCGCGGGTTCGTGCTCGATTCCCAACTCTCGCTGTTCGAAGGGACGCTGGAGGAGAACATCGTCCTGGGACGCACCAATATCCCTTACAGCGACGTGCGATGGGCTCTGCGGTTCGCCGAACTGGAAGAAGAGGTGGACGCCCTGCCGCAGGGGCTCAAGACCCACGTTCGGGCTCCCGGCATCATCTTCGCCCCGACCCATATTCTCCGCATCTTGGTCGCCCGCGCGATCCTGTCGAGGCCGCAAATCCTGATCTTCGACGGCATCCTCCACAACATGCAGCCGACCATCCGGGAAACGATCCTGCGGCGTCTCTGCTCGAAAGAAGAACCGTGGTCGGTCATCTTCGTGTCCAACGATCCCAACCTCACCCCTCATGTGGATCGCCGCATCGTCCTGGACTAAGGACTTGCGTGTCACTCCGGTGAGCGTCATACTTCGGCCGAATCCCGCCCCCAGCCGTACGGCCACGGCGAAGATTCGCCAAGGACTCCGGTGAATGAACACCGACGGTTCTGAGTGTCATCCTCCGAACGCCTCACAGGCCGCGGCGACGTTCGCACGCCTGCTGTTGTTGTTCGGATTGGAGAAACGCATCCTCGCGATCATCCTGACCTATGCCGTCGCCATCGGGTTGTTTTCCCTCATCGTCCCGTTGACCGTCCAGGAACTGGTCAATACCTTCGCCTACTCGATCCAACCGATCATGATCGTGACGCTCGCCGGCACGATGCTGGTGGGCCTCTTGTTCATGGGCGCCTTCCGCGTGCTCCAGGCCCGTGCGGTCGAAATTCTGTTTCAGCGCCTGTTTACCAGAATCGCGCTGGCCATGACCGAACACCTGCCGCGTTTCCGCGAAGACGCGTTTTCACCTCGTGACGCCAACTGTTTCATGGAAGCGGAACTGCTCCCCCGGGCGACGGTCGCCATGCTGGCCGACATCGTGAATGTGCTGATATCCGGTTCGCTGGGCATGCTCGTTCTCGTCACGTATCACCCTTATTTCCTCGGCTATAACCTCCTGCTGGTCAGCGGGTTCGCCTTTCTGATCGCCGTATTCGGCCGAGGCGGATTCGAAATCACCCGGAAGGTGTCCCAACTCAACTACGATACGTTCAGCTGGCTGCAGGACATCGCCCATAACCGGCTGCACTTCAAGGCGACGGCCTGTCGGCCGCTGCTGCTCGGGAAAACCGACGAACTCGTGCGCGCCTACGTCATGGCGCGGCGGATACGGTCCGACATCTTGACCGGCAGCCAATACAAGAGCGCCGTCATCTGGCAGGCGTTCGGGCACAGCGGCATGATCGGGCTGGGCGGCTGGCTGCTGTCCGTCGGCGACATCACGCTCGGCCAGTTCGTCGCAGCCGAGGTCATCGTCAGCGCCTTGCTCATGAACCTGGATACCGTCGCCAGGCGGATGTACGCCGTGTTCTACGCCTTCACATCACTCTCGGAACTGGCCACGTTCTTCGGCCTGCCGAAGGAACGCTCCAGCGGGCTGGTCTCCGTGTCCCCGCCCGATTCGGTCCTGTTCGGGGTCAGGCTGACCTGCACCGACGTGTCCTTCGCCTATCCGGGCCAATTGCCCGCCTTTGAACACTTCACCATCGAAGTGGCGCCCGGCGAGAAAGTCGCCGTCTTCTGCGGCGGCAGCGTCGGGAAAACATCGTTGGCTCTGGTACTGGCCGGGCTCTATCTTCCGACGTCCGGCGTGATCCGCTACAACGACATCGACCTGCGCGACGTCAGCTTGGAGTTCATCAACGCCTGCCGAGGACTGGTGTTGGATTCCCACCTCTCACTGTTCGAGGGTACGCTCGAGGAAAACATCGCCCTTCGTCGCGAATCCGTGCGTTTCGATGATCTGCAATGGGCGCTGCGGTTCGTCGAATTGGAAGACGAGGTGGACGCGATGCCGCTGGGACTGCAAACGCCGGTGGACGCGCGCGGCAAGCGCTTCACCAAGAGTCAAATCCTGCGGATTCTCGTGGCGCGGGCGATCGTCGCCCGGCCCCAGCTTCTGATTCTGGACGGCACGCTCCACAATATGGAGCCGGCAACCAGAGACACGATCCTCCGCCGACTGTGCTCCAAGGAGGAGCCCTGGTCGGTGATCTTCGTGTCGAACGACACGACGCTGACCGCGCACGTGGATCGCCGCATCACGCTGACCTGACAGCGGGCCGAGGAGCGGCGCGCCGCGATTCCTTTCCAGAATCGAATTTGCTAGACTGGCTTGCAAGTGCTCCCGCCTTGGCAAGGCCGCTCCGCGGGAGGGGGAGGCAAACCGTGCTCGGTCGGCTTCGCATCACATGGCCCAGCGGGTCGCAGCTTTTGATCAGCGCGCTGATCGCGGGGCTGGGCTGGGTCAGCGGCCAGGCATTGAGCCAAGTCGACCAAGACCTACGCGTCATGTACACCGAATACACACTCGGTGCGGCCGACCTAGCTCACATCTCCGCCGACGTGATGCGGTACCGGAATACGATCATCCGCGCGTTGGAAGCCCCCACCAAGAAGGAATTCGAGCGCATTACGGAGTCGCTGCCATATCAGCGGGCCCGCATCCAACACGCCATCGACCGTTACGCCGCCGCGAGCCTGCGGGTGTCGCGCAGCGGCCGCAGCGAGCCCCGGGATCTCCAGGCAGTCCGCGACAGTCTCGACCAATACTTCTCCGCAGCCAGCTTGACGATTCAACTGCTGACGCAGGAATGGAACGCCCCCTCTGCCAAGGAAGCGGCCGAGTTCCGCCGTAAAGCCGAAATCCATGCCGCAGACAACTCCGGCCCCAAAATGATTCAGGTCAGCCTGGCGCTGGATCGCCTCATCGAAACCGTCGCGGACGTCGCCAAAGACATGCGGGATGAAGGCACCAGGACCATCCGCCGCACCAGCGCGATGCTGGTCGGCGGGAGCTTTTTCATCGCGTTGCTGAACCTGTTTCTCACGCGGTCGCCCGGATCGCAGCTTCCAGCTGCACCCCCGCCCGCACGATGCGAAGAGCAAAAACCGACCGTTTCGCCGATCGCCGTCCCCGCCGAAAGCCCCGGCTCGGTTTCCCGAAGCGACTGACAAGAGCGCTCCTTCGTGTCGCCGGGTTCTTCGGCGTTCACGATCGCGGGCTTCCCGTGTTTGTCCTTCCCAGTGTGCGGAACAGTTCCGACCGTTCTCGCGCGTTGAGGTTTTTCCACTGGCCCGGTCGCAGGCCGTCGAGCGTGATGTGCATGATCCGGACGCGCCGGAGACTGACGACCCGATACCCGAAAGCTTGGCACATGCGCCGGATCTGCCGATTGCGTCCTTCAGTCAGCACGATGCGGAAGCGGCGCGGTCCAAGTCTTGCCACGGTGCAGGGCTTGGTTCGTTTCCCGAGAATCACCACTCCGTCGGCCATGCGTTCTAGGAACCGCCCGTCAAACTCCCGGTTGACTTGGACCACGTACTCCCGCTCATGGCCGTGTTCGGTCCTGAGGATCTCGTTCACGATGTCGCCGTCGTTGGTCAACAGGATCAAGCCGCTGGAATCCTTGTCCAGACGCCCGACCGGAAAGATGCGCTCAGGATGCCCGATTTCGGCGACGATATTGCGCTTCACATGGGGCTCGCTGGTCGTGGTGACGCCGACCGGCTTGTGGTACTTGATATAGACCGCCGCGGCACTCCGGCGAATCACCTGGCCGTCCTTGGTGACGACGTCGTCGGGCCCGACCCTGTCCCCCAACCGGGCGATCCGTCCGTTGATCGTGACACGACCATCCTCGATAAGCCGATCCGCTTCCCGGCGGGAGCAGATGCCCTGTTCGGTGAAAAATTTATTGATCCGGATCACAGTTGATCGCCCGCGGTCCCGAGTGTACCAAAAACGGGCGGGGGAGAAGGGAGGAAGAGCCTGGCCTACGCCACGCGGCGTCCCGCGCGAACGCGGCCGAGGATGCGGTAGACCAGGCGCGCGACGGTGAACTGCGGCGCCACAAACCCTTCGATCGGCGCGATCTCGCTGACGTCCATGCCGACGAGGCCCGGCCCTTCGGCCAGCGCCGTGACCAAGGCCAGCGTGTCGTACCACCCGAGCCCGCCTGGCTCCGGCGTGCCCAGCGCCGGGACAAGCGAGGAATCCAGGCCGTCGCAGTCGAACGTCAGATACACCGGCCCCTTGCAAGCCTTCACCACGTCCGGAACCCATCGCGCGGCGCGCCCTTCATAGGGACCGGCCGGGTCCAGGATGTGGCATGCGAAAAACGTGGTTACGGAGGGAGTCCGATTGATCAAGTCGATCTCTTCCGGTGAGATCGACCGGATCCCGACCTGCACCAGCGGCAATCCGTCGTCGACCACGCGGGCCATGACGCTGGCATGGCTGTAGGGATTGTCCTGGTAGGCCTTTCGAAGGTCTGCGTGAGCATCGATCTGTACGACACAGAGATCGGGATAGCGTCGCGCGTGGGCACGGATTGCGCCGAGCGCGCCCGTATGTTCCCCGGTCAGGGTGAGAACGAACCGACCCGGGGTCACGTGGGGACCGACAAAGGCTTCAATGGCCTCCACCGCCTCCCGATCGACTTTTCCCTGAAGTGCGAGCGGAGCGGCAGTCGCAATCCCGCCCCATTCCCGGTAGGTTTCGTAACCCAGGGTCTCGTCGTACAGCTCGACTTGCCGGGACGCTTCAATAATTGCCGACGGTCCTCGGTCCGAACCGCGAATGTAACTGGATGTGTGTTCATAGGGCGCCGGAAGGACATAGACTCCGGCGTGATCCGGATGGCACCAGGGTTCGCCGATGCCGAGAAAGTTCCGCTCCTGGTCGAGCCAACCATGAGGAAGGGCCATCGCTTACCTGCCGGCCTGCACCGCCGTGCGGCGCGCAGTCGATTCGCGCCGCCGCTTACGGACGGCGGCGGACTTTCTTGGGCAGATTCTCCGGCGGAATGAAGACCGCCAAGGCCACGACCGTAGTCCATCTGTTGGGCCGCCCGATCGCGGACTGGGTGATGTTCAACGTCCTGACGATCTTACCGCCCATTTTAAAGACCTGCTCCCGCTCCTTCCAGGCCTGATTGGCATCGAACTCGATACCCAACGTCGTGGCCAACATCTGGGCCGCCAGGTCTTCCGTATACTCGCCGGATTCTTCGTCTGTCTCGCCGTAGGCATGATGTTCCGACAAATACCCGTAGGTGCGGCGGTCCGTCGGAATCGCGAGACCGATGGAAGCCGAGATCAACCGGTTCCGCTCGTTGGTCTCGGAGCGGGCCATCACGCAGAACGTGATCTCGCCCGGATTGAGCAGTTTCTCTCCGCGTTTGCGCGGGATGATCTTGCAATTGGGCGGGAGAATCGACGACACGCTGACGAGATTGCAGTACGCCACGCCCGCGCTGCGAAGGGCTTGTTCGAAGGACGCCAATTTTTCCTTGTGCACCCCGACACCCCTGGTCAAGAACATGTGAGTCGGAACCATCGTCGCGCTTCCCCCCTCGTCCGTGCGAACGCGGCCGTCGCGTCCGCTGCCCACCGGATTTCATTCACGCGCCCTTCCCGACCACCGGCGCACAGGGCCGGTGTTGTACCAAGTTGAGGACGATTCCGCAATATGTGTGGAGGGATTTTTTTATGAGATGCTTCACCGGCGGAGATTGAGAACGAGCAGCTTGGGTTCCGTCATTTCCTCGATGGCGTACCGGACCCCTTCTCGCCCGAGGCCGGAATCCTTGACTCCGCCGTAGGGCATGTGATCCGCGCGGAACGTCGGGATTTCATTCGCCAGCACTGTGCCCACGTCCAGGTTCCGAAAGGCGTGAAAGATCCGGCCCACATCTCGGGTGAAGACCCCGGCCTGCAAACCGTAAGGCGAGTCGTTCACAGCCGCCAATGCGTCCTCGAAGCGTTGATACGGCGAAACGGTCACGACGGGCCCGAACACTTCCTGGCAGGACACCTTCATGGTGGGTGCCACGTCGCCCAAGACCGTCGCTTCCACCACCGAACCGGACCGCTTGCCGCCAAGCAACAGTTTCCCGCCCTGCGCCACCGCTTCGCCGATCCAGTCTTCCACCCGCCGGGCGGCGGTCTGGTCGATCAGCGGGCCGATAACCGTGTCGTCCTTGGCCGGATCGCCTGCTTTCAACGCAGCCACCCGGGCCAGGAGTTTCTCGGTGAACGGCTGGAGCACCGACTGATGGACGAAGATCCGCTGAACCGAGATGCACGTCTGGCCCGCGTAGGTATAGCCGCCCGTCGCGCACCGCTGCGCCGCAACGTCCAGGTCCGCATCCGGCTCCACAATCACCCCCGCGTTGCCGCCCAGTTCGAGCGCCACCCGTTTTTTCCCGGCTTTCCCTTTGAGCATCCACCCCACAGCCGCGCTGCCGGTGAAGCTCAGCATCCTGAACCGATCGTCGACGACCAGGCGCTCCGCCACCGCGTTGTCGCACGGCACGACGCTCAAGGCGCCGGCCGGTAGGCCGGAGTCCAGCACGATTTCTCCGAGCAGCAACGCCGTCAACGGTGTCTGCGGCGCCGGCTTGATCACGATCGGGTTGCCGGCAGCCAAGGCCGGAGCGACCTTGTGCGCGACGAGGTTGAGCGGGAAGTTGAAGGGGGTGATACCCAGAATCGGCCCGATCGGGAACCGGCGAACGATCCCCAGATAGGACTCGGTTCCCGGCGTCCAATCCATCGGCACGACCTCACCGGGAATCCGCTTGGCTTCCTCGGCGGCGACGCTGAATGTCTGGACAGCGCGCGCAACCTCGCGGCGGGAATCGGTGATCGGCTTTCCCGCCTCGGCGGTGATGGTCTGGGCTACGTCTTCCTGTCGGGCTCGCAATGCGGCGGCGATCTTCAGCAGCGCTTCGGCGCGGGCGTGGGCCGGCAACTCGCGCATGGCGACCGTCGCCGTCACCGCCGCCTGCACCGCCGCCGCCGCTTCCGTCGGTCCTGCCCGGCAGATTTCGGCAATCGTCTCGCCAGTGAACGGATTGATGACCTTGGCGGTCGAAGCCGACCGCCGCCACTGACCGCCGATGAGAAATGGGCGTGCCGCTTCCATCGGGCAGATCCCTACAAGTCGGACCAGAGGAGGATTAGTCTGAGGACTCGACGGCGGATAGACCGCTGGGCGCCGCCTGCGGCGCACCGTCCTCGGCCTGAGCGGCAACAGCCTTGGCGATCAGTTCTTCCGTTCCCCAATCCCGAATAGCCTCGAGCGTGAATGCCTCGTAGGTAGACACCCCATGGCAGGTGGGGCAATCCGGCCTGGGGACTTTGCGGCGGAAGACTTCGTTCAGGCACGACATGCAGACCCACAGATCCGGTTCACCGTCTTCACAGGGTATGGACCAAAACGCTTGTGCGGATGACATAGGCAGTTCCTTACCGACCATGTAAATGTGTGGATGAATGTGGCCGAACGGCGCAGCGCCGTTACGCGCCGCTCTTGCCTCGGGGGTGCGTCCGCGCCAGCAGCCGTTCGATCTCTTCTTCAAACACTTGATAAGGGAACGCCCCCGGAATCGTGACGGCCGCGTCTCCGCCGAGCCCGTCCCTCGTCAGCATCAGGACGAAGCCCGGCGTCCCGCGGAATCCCCAACGAGTTCCCTCCCGTCGATCGTGAAAGATCGAATCCACATGCCGGCCGTCGCGCATGCAGGTCGAGAAACTCGCGGCATCCAACCCCAGCGCCTTGGCGTGCCGGTCGAACGTCGCGGCGTCGAGCCGTCCGCCGTCCGCAAATAAACGATCGTGCATGGCCCAGTAGCGGCCCTGATCTCCGGCGCAACGCGCGGCCACCGCCGCATCCAGTCCCGGACCCTGGTCGGCGCGGGGATAGTCCCGATAGACGAATCGGACCTTGCCGGTCTCGACATACTTGGCCTGGATACGGGGCCAGGTCTCGCGGAAGAATTTGAGGCAGTACCCGCAGGTGAAATCCGAGTATTCAATCAAGGTCACCGGCGCATCAGAATTCCCGCGGACCCGAAGATCCGCACCCGCCGCGTCGCTCCCTAAAGCGCCGCCGACCGCAAGCAGCAGCGTCACGCAGGCCAACAGCGCCGACCAGGACGCCGCCGTCGCTCGTCCCTTCGTCGCCACGGTCGGGTCACCCGATCCCTGTGGGGATCGCGCCGTCACGCGGGCTTCCCCTTATGCCCGAACCGTTCCATCAACCCCATCATCAGCAGCGGCCACACCACTGTGGCATCGCTCAACACTTCGGCGAAACGGCCACCTTCCTCGGGAGGCACGAACTTTCCCCAGGAAATCCCCTCCTGATACGTGCAACCGCTCAACCCTCCCCAGTAATCAGGCTCAGGGCAGATCCGCACCCCGTACTGGAACCGCGGCGGCTTGACGTTCAACCCCAGCCGCATGTTCCCGATTTCGATATACGGCCCGACCTGCTGCGCCCAGTTCCGCGGCACCCCGCCGCCGATCGTGAAAATGCCCAGCCGCTTGGCCGAAAGGACATGGTCCGTGTAGCTGTTCAAGTCCAGATAGGGATTGAATGCCGGGCATGACCGATGAAGCGCCCGCAACACCGCGAGATCGCCGCCGCCCTGCGCCTGAGCTCGAGCCAAGTCCGCGGCTTTGCCCATCGCCCAGGTGCCCACATCCAGTCCCATTTCAGAATCGGTGAAGGCCGGGATATACACCGGGACTTTCTTCAGATACGCGCTTTTCAGAATGCCGCTGCCTTCGTACTCCTCGGCCAACGTCCGCCCCAATTCATGGGTCAGAAGTTCCGAGGAAAGCGGTTGATCGGCGTTGATCCGCTTGAGCGTCTGCGACACCACGTGTTCCACATAGTTGAGGTTGGCTTCCATCTCCAGGGTATCGTACACCCGGTTATAGCCCTTGCGAAACAACTCCTCGTCGCTCATGGACGGACGGTGACGATAATGCACCTTGCCGATGGACTCGCTGAGTCCGTGGGCGATCAGCGCGCCGGTCGAGACGACGACCTGGACCATTCCATGATCGATCATGCTGCTGATGATCTTGCCCATTTTGGCGATCGTCATGGCGCCGGACAGCGTCAGGACGACCGAACACTCCGGATCCTCGATCATCGCCGCCAGCACCTCGAAGGCTTCGCCCAAGCGTCTGCCTCCGAAGGCGGTCTTCCGCATGGCGGCCAGGAGGTCCGAAAAGGATTTGATTTTGTCGGGATCAAGAGGCTCGAGCGCCTCCAACCCGTCTTTCGCGCCGTCGTGGAATTCACGCGCGGGCATGCTGCCTACTCCTGCTCAAACCAGGGGAGCACGACACGAAAAGCGTCTCCCTTATACACAACCTCTTGTCTAGGCGTCAATTCGCGAGACTTCGGAAGACGGACGACGCCGCGGTCGCCTTGCCGCGTTGAAAGGATTGAGTAATCGACGATACGTGCGGGACGAAGCACCCGAAGCCGACAGGACGGGGTCAGTCTTCAGAGAGCGGAACGTTCGAAGACGTTTCAACCTGGAGCGGCCGGTCGGTCAACGCCTCGTAGGCGGTCGTGACGGTTCCCACAGGAGAGACCTGCAACAGGAACGGAGTCTCCCAATCGCCATCAGAGACGTCATACTCCTCCGGCACCAGAACCCGGCGCAGGTTTTGATCCCGCGCGGCGGCCAGCTTGAGCGAAATGCCGCCGACCGCGCCGATGTGCCCGTCCCGGGTGACGGTTCCGGTCAGCACGCGAGACGGCTTGACGAAATCGCCTTTCGCCAAGGCGACCACCGTCAAGCCGACCATGGCGGACAGACTCTCGCCGTAGATGGTGACCCCTTCATACGGCACGGTCAAGGAGACACTCCAGGAATCCGTATTCAGACCGGCCAGACGAGCCGCCCGATTAATCGCGGTCACAACGGCCACCTGCGCCCGGATCGAAAATCGTCCTGGATTAGACTCAAAGGTGACCTCCATGCCGTTGTGATCCTGGCGGTTCGCCACGGAAACCTGCAGTTGGGCGACTACCCCGATCGGCTTTCGGTCACGATCGAAGGTCGTGCCCAGGATCGGAATGATTTGCTTGCGGAGCTGAACTTCGTCCTGAAACGATCGCGCCAGAGCGGGTGAGCTGATCGCCACAATGAGGCATGCCGCGATCCCTCCGAGTCCGAGAACCCCTTGCCAAGTTCTCTCCCGGCATAACGCCTTGGTATGCGGCCCCTGGCCGGTCATGAGAAAGGTCCTCTCACCTGTTCTAAGGTGGATTATACCGCGTGATCGCCAAAAGTGAAGTCCATGGCGGACCTCCTGCCTGTTCCATCGGTTTGTGGGAAAAGAGGCTTATGCGCCGCCGCCTGGGCGCGTGGCCGAGGAAGAATTGGTCCAATTTCCGAGAAAGGTACAGATCAGAAAAAGGGTCACACGGGCAGCCGGTTCACGTGGGAGAAACCTTTGCCACGACCACCTCTTGAAGCCGGACTCGAAGGTACCGCGGCAGGCAGACCTGTGATTCCAGATAGTGCATCAAGCGCGCCTTGTCCTCGACATCCATCATCAGGATTTCCAAGCCGAAGTGGGCCTCGTGGGTCCACGTCACGGCGGCAAGGCGCACGGCGATCGATTTTTCTGGGATCGGCAAGCGCAGACGGGCTTGGACATACTGCCCCAGAACCAAAGGCTTGCGGCTGGGGCACCAACAGCCCGGCACCGACACGTCAAACACACGGCCTTCAGCCTCCAGCGGCCCATCCCCCGAGCGGGACACGAGGCAATCCACTAAGTGGCGAGGACGCACACGGCAGTACATCGCGCACCTCCTTGTTGGAACGGCCCTTCTTTATGGAAGGTCCGCTGAAGGACGCCCCACCTGCCCATTCATTTTCTGAGCTTCTTGAGCCAAGACATCAACCTTATGGGAAGCGGCTTGCACCGCTTTATGGGAGAATCCGGCAAGAAGATCCGCCAATCCTTCCGTTGTGGGAGCGAAGGCGATCGTACTGTCGATTTGGGTCAGGCGAGTCCCTAGATAGTTCTCGAGTCGCTGCGCAGCCGCCTGTTCGACCTGGCACTGCTTGGACAGCACGCGGTCAGCGAGTTGCGTCCACTCCATCGAGACAATCGTCAGACTGCCCGCGAGGCCGGCGCTCGCCCCTGCCTTCGTCTGGACTTTCAGCACATTGAGCAGCAGGACAAAGCCGTCCGTGGAGCCCGCCTTGACCGTATAACCCTTCACCCGCAGCGCGTGCGCGATGGCCGACTCGACGGCTTTGGACGCCGGATCATCACCCCCGTTCAGGATCGAGACCGTCTGGCCAAACGCGGACGGAACAGCCACCGCGAAGAAGACGACGAAAGCCAGCAGCGACATAACCGGTTCTCCAACGGCTTCGGGGAAACGATCAGGAGAAGCTCACTTCACAAGGGTAACCTGCCGGCAAGCGGAACACTATTCTGCGTTGGGGGCAAGGAGTCCCCTCGTCGGTAGGGAGGAAGGAACCGGCACGATGCGCGGGCAGGTCGATGCCAGTCGCCGAGGACTGTCAAGACCGAAGATGGGACTGCCCACACGCGATCGGAAGCGAACCATTGGGCAGGGTCCTCGTCTGAGGGAACGAATAAATTTGGGGCCTGACCATATCCCCGTGGTGTTGTAGCTTTTGATCAAAAGTAACGTCTTATACAAATAGGTAAGAGAGGCCAAAGACATGGCGCATATCACTGCAAGTAAGGTCAGGCAAGATCTCTCCGACACCTTGAATCGGGTGGCCTACGGAAGACGGCGAGTCGTTTTTGAGCGGCGGGGGAAGGCGATCGCAGCTGTGATTCCGATTGAAGATCTCAGATTGCTTGAGGTGTTGGAAGACCGTATTGACTTGGCCGACGCGCGCGCGGCGCTCGCCGAGGCCAAGAAGAAGGGAACGAAGTCCCTTGAGACCATCGTGAAGGAACTTGGTCTCTAAGGCTACCCGATTGGCTGACTCGGTTCATCTCGCCCCAGCGGCTCAACGCCAACTCAAAGCTCTCGACAAACCTACCCAACAACGGATCGTGAGGCACCTCCGGAAGCTTGACGACAATCCACGTCCGCACGGGACCGAGAAGCTCACTGGATCAGAGGACTTCTACCGGATCCGAGAAGGCGACTACCGGATCATCTACACGATCAAGGACAAAGAGCTGATTATCCTCGTCGTCAAGATCGGACATCGGAAAGACGTCTATCGGGGGAGGATCGAATAGGGACTTTCCTGCATTGAATTCAGGGCGAGGCAAGATTCCGCCCAACTCGCATGCCCAGCAGACCACCTCATGGCGTAGCTCAGTTGGCGCAGCCCATCCATCGCCATCGAGGAGATCAACCCGGTATGAACCCGCCCCAATACTTCCCGTACGCTCGCAAGTCCCAGGATAAGGACGACCGGCAGACGTCACCCCGGGATGAAGCATCGCAGCCTTCCCGTGGGAAAGAAAATATCCGCTGCGATGCAATCGGCGCGGGGTGGGATGGTCAAAGCAAAGACACTCACAGTGGTTAAGGACTCTCTCCGACGGCGCCAGGTTCGATAACACCATAACGAGCCGCCGGCTCAAGTGAAGCTCGGCATGGTGAACCCTTCTGAAGCGCGCTCCACCAATTGTCATTTTTGCCCCTGGCGGCCACGAGCCGCCAGGGGTTTTCGTAATCCAGCCGCACGGTTCGGCCCGCCAGCCGAGGGAGGCCGTTGCTTCGCAACAGCCAACGCCAATCCGGAGCCCACTCCTATGCGCGAGTCCAGAGTCACGACGCGACTAGGCCAGCATTATCCATGAACGCTTCTGCTGCAATCTCGAATTCGCTGCTGCGACAAGCCTGCACGCGCCTCGGACGGCGTGCAGGCGGGCGGGTTCGCCGCTCAGTCCCTCGACATACTGTTTCAAGTATGCTTCGGTCCCTTGCGGCTCCACGCGCCCGTCTCGCCATGCGACTGCGCGATTTCGTGATGAACCGCCATGAATAATGGGGGCCGAGCACTCCCCAAACGCGATCGAGGGGAAGATGCGCAGACACAGCACATGACAATCGCTTGCGGCTCTGGCACAATAACCTCGTGCTCAATACATGGGAGGTGGTCTCATGTGCAAGATCACGCTCTCGATTCCAGATGAGGCGCTGGCGGCGCTCAAGATCAGTCCCGAGCAACGGGTGCCGAGCTGCGGCTGGCCGCGGCGATCAAGCTATACGAACTGGGCCGCCTTTCTTCCGGCGCGGCAGCGAAGCTCGCAGGCGTGCCACGGGTGGTGTTCCTCACGAAGCTTGCCGACTACGGTGTAGACACGTTTCGCCTGACTGAGGAGCAACTCGCACGCGAGACCCGCCTTGCCTGAAATCGTCTGCAACACCTCCCCGATTCAATATCTCCATCAGTCAGTTTGGCCTGTTGCATATCCTTCCCGCTCTCGCCCGCCCTGTCACGGTTCCTCCAGCCGTTCTCGAGGAGATCAATGTCGGACGGAAGCTGGGCCTTAATTTGCCAGACCTCGCCGCTGTGGATTGGATCACGACGCGATGGCCGGTGAGCTTCGCCGCGCTGCCATTGGCCACCGACCTGGGTCCGGGAGAAGCAGAAGTCCTCGCGCTAGCCCTGGAAACCAAGGACACAATTGTCGTCTTGGATGACGCCTTGGCTCGCCAGGTGGCCGAGAGTCTTCGGTTGCCGTTGACGGGGACGCTCAGCCTGCTGCTCGATGCCAAGCGCCACAGTCTGATCCCGGCCGTCGGCCCGCTCCTTGAGCAGCTCGGCGCCCTCGGCTTCCGACTCGCCGCACACACTCGCATGGCCGTACTGAAACTGGCCGGTGAGCGTGGGGGACCCTGATCCCCTCCCTGGCTAGCCGGTGCAACGGATTTGCACTACACAGGGTCATTCCCCACACGCTGATGGAGGCAAACCTATGAACCCACCGACATACTTCCTGTACGCCCGCAAGTCCACCGACGAGGACGACCGGCAGATCCTCTCCATCGAAAGCCAGCTCACCGAGCTCCGAGAGTTTGCCCGCAAGGAGCGGCTCACGATTGCCAATGAGTTCATCGAGTCCAGGTCGGCGAAGGTGCCGGGCCGGCCGATCTTCAACCGGATGATGGCGTTGGCCGAGGGACAGAAACCCGCCGGGCTCCTCGCCTGGCACCCGGACCGCTTGGCCCGCAACTCGGTGGACGGCGGGCGCATCGTCTATCTGTTGGACACGGGCAAACTCTCGTCGCTCAAGTTTCCGACGTTCTGGTTTGAGAACACCCCGCAGGGCAAGTTCATGCTCACGATCGCGTTTGGGCAGTCGAAGTACTATGTGGACAATCTCATCGAGAACATCTGGCGGGGGCTTCGCCACAAGTTCCACCAGGGCGAGTTTCCCGGCAAGCCTCCGGTCGGCTACTTGAACGAGTCCCGGCTTCGCACCATCGTCGTGGCACCCATTGCAACCAAGAGCAATGGGTACCCAGCCACGGCGCCGCTCGCCCGCCAGATGCTCAAGCAGATCGAGACATGGAAGGAGACCGAAGCCCAGGCGTCGGGCGCTGCCGCTCTACCGCTCAAAGCCAAGCTCGCCGCGCTGGAGACGAAGCTCGAACGGCTGCTTGACGCGCACCTGGAGGGGCTCATCTCGCGGGAGGAGTACACGCGGCGGAAGGAAAGGCCGTTATTGGAGAAGTCAAGGCTCTCGGCGCGGCTCGCGGCGGTTGAGCGGCGGGGGAATCATTGGCTCGAACCGCTGGCGCGGTTCGTCCGCGCGGCGCCCTCCCGATCCCTCACGGGCTCCGGGAACCCTGCCCATTCCGTGGCTTTCACGGACAATCTGGACTCGCTCAAGGAGTGGACGATCCGGATTGGCTCGAACCGTCGGCTGGCTAGGCCACCCCGCGCTTGCGAGGTCTCGCGCCATGTAATTGGTCTTGGCGCGAGAGTAGATCACCTCAAGCCATCTTCCCTTCCTTATTACCCCTGGCGGCTCGTGGCGGTCAGGGGGCGAAATGAATTGGTGGTCCCAACGGGATTCGAACCCGTGTCTGAGCCTTGAGAGGGCTCCGTCCTAGGCCAGGCTAGACGATGGGACCAGCGAAGCCACGAGCTGCTTGAGTTGTTGAATAACGAACGGGGTGCGGGATCAGTGATTGTCCGTCACTTGCGTGACGGAAGGGCACAGTACCATATGCCCCGAACCGATTGCAAACCGTTGGACGTGGCGGTCTGCCGTCACTTCAGAACCCGTTCACAGCCCGGTCCTCCCTCTAGCAGGGTGTTGAAACACTATTCTATTTGGACACCCTCGAAACACAGGACCAGAACAGATCGCACATGCGATCAGAAGGCCCCGCAGGATGTTCAAAACGGCCGTCGCACCCGCCAGGCGGGTACCCGGGCCGCAGCGAGCGAAGGAGGCGAGGCGTACTCGGGGTACCTGTTGCGCTCCCCGTTGCAACGGGTCCAAAACGTTGAGCTTCTGAGCGACGTGATCACCCGTCAGATGGGTACCCGGCTGGCGGACTTTTTCAACATCCTGCTAGAGAGGCATGATACCTACCACCGAGCGCAATCTTATGCCCCGCGCGAGCGACCTTTTTCAACATCCTGCTAGAGAGGCATGATACCTACTCCAGCGGTATTGTCTACGTTCAACCGTTCCCGATAGGCTTCTCGATCGAGAAGCCGGACCACCTATGGCCACCGTTCAATCTGTGTCGCCAAGGAGCTGATCCATGAAACCCGTGTTGAATTCCATGGCCGGATCGGGAGTTCTGTTGTGTGCGTTGAGCCTCACCCTGTTCGGTTGTTCGAGCGTTTTTCCCACCAAGGCTTCCCTCCGCTGCGGCAGTTCGCCCAAGATTCGCGTGACGGCCGCCAAACCGACTGTGTCCGTGTCTTATACCGAACCGACTACCGCTCTGGACGGTCGCCCCCTCACCTCGCTAGCCAAAACGACCATCTACGTCGATACCAGTGATGGCCCCGTCACCGCGAAGGAGATCCCCGCCACGAACCCCCGGGGCGGCGGCCAAATTTCGCAGACCATTGCGATTCCGCTGAAGCAACAGGAGACCGTTGCGTCGATCTGTGTGACCGCGACCGATAGCCAGGGGAACGAAGGTCCTCCGACTCATCAGTGACGTACAATCCTCCCCCTGACGCCCCGCCGCGCGAACGTGCTGTGGAACCCTGATCACGGGCTTGACTTCACTTTGAGAACGGCCTAGCCTGTGCCGTGCCCGGCCTACTGCCCGCGTGCCCGAACGGAACATTACATGCACGCTGAGGTTCTTCCGGCCGGACATCGAGAATGATCGGGAGGTCTTGTGGCCGAGAAACTCGATCCCAGCGGGACGAGTCCCGCGCGACCGCCTCAGGCCGTTGAAGCCAACAAGTCCAAGCCCCTGCTCGAACTCACCATCGGCTCGAACGTCTTCCGCAACACGAACGGGGTCGTGAAACTGCAGGGCAAGGAGCAAATGGTCGTGGAGTTCCATCCCGAGGAGAATCAACTCCTGTTGACCATGGATTTTTATGACAACGTGGGAACCCATATGGCCCATCTGCGACGAAACGCGTGGGCGTTCAATACGGCGAACCGATACACGCTAACGACCGGCCCGGCTGCGCTGTCCCTGTTCAACGGACCGTTGTGGCTGAAAGTGTCCGACCGACACAGCGGCGACGTGGTCCTCGAGGTCACGGTGACTCCCAGCGGAAAGATCCAGATACCGAACGGGAAATTTCATACGCACAAAGGGCACCTCGTGGAGATCACCTCTCATTACTGTCGCGTCGTACCCGGCCTGACGCTGTTTGGCGATGTGTTCGAAGCGCGTGGCGGGGCTGCGTCGATCGGATAAGCCTTGGAGACGGGGAACGGCTGATCGGTCGAGGGTACGCCGAGGAACCGTCGGCTGATAGGAGAGCGGGGTCTTCTAAGTCCTCGGGCCCAGGTTCTTGCCGTTGAGCACCAGGCGCAAGCGCTCCTTGTGCGCCGGTTGTATCCGCAGAAACTCCAGCCCAAATTCCGCGGCCTTTGTCCACCGCACAATCGCCCGCTCGATCTTGAGCGGCCAGTCATAATCGGGCGGGTACACCCACGCCTCGACCTCGGTGCCAGCCGACAATTCGGTCTCGCATTCCACCCGACAGCCACTCCGGGACAAATCAAGGACTGTGCCTTCACCCTCGATTGCACCGCTGGAAAAGAAGACACGGATCTGGGTCTTGAACCGGGGAGCTTTCCGATCCCTCATCGCCACGCGTGTCGCCGGGCGGTCTCCGCACGAGGACCATGGTGCGCCGCGCGCAAGGCGGCGGTCTTCATCCCGTGCGGAAAGAGACGCCTCGTTTGACTTTGAGAAAGCGGGTCGTAGAATAGCACGTATGACGGAGATCGTGAAGCCCAGCGTGCAGGCGTTCTTGGTGTGCGACACCGTGATCGAGGACAGCCTGACCAAGAAAAAGAGCCTGATCGGTATTTTCACCCACCTCCAGGCGCTGGCCTTTCCGTTCCAACATCATCAGATGGGTCTCTACTTCTGCCTCACCGATGCGGCAGGCACCTATCACTTCGACATCGAACTCGTGTATCTCAATACCGAGCAGCTCGTCTGCCGCGCGGCGCTTCCGAACGTATACATCGCGGATCGCCTCCAAATTTCCGACTTCGGCATCAACATCCCCTCGCTCGTCTTCCCGGCGCCCGGCCGCTATGAGTTCCGATTGCTCATGGAAGGCCATCTTATCGCCCAGAAAGATTTCAACGTCATCCAAATGCCCATGCCTCAGACTGTCTAAAGGCGTTGCGGCCCCGCAGCGCCCGCAAGGTATTTTCCCTCACACCCCGTCTTATGGTACAAGTGCTGTTACCGGGAGGGCCCCGCGCGGTCAGCCCCATGAGACCTCGCATCCCGATCACATGAACATGCCGAATGCATCAGCGCCATCAGACTTCGTGCGCGCGATCGTCGCAGAGGATCTCAAGACCGGCAAACACGGCGGACGCGTGGTGACCCGTTTCCCGCCGGAGCCAAACGGGTATCTCCACATCGGTCACGCCAAGTCGATCTGCCTGAACTTCGGCATCGCCAACGAGAACCCCGGCGGCGTCTGTCACTTGCGGTTCGACGACACGAATCCGACGACGGAGGATCCCGAGTACGTCCAGGCCATTCAGGAGGACGTGCGCTGGCTGGGGTTCGACTGGCGGGATAAGATGTTCTTTGCCTCGGATTATTTTGAGCAGTTCTATGAGTATGCCGTCCGTTTGATCAAGAAGGGCAAGGCCTACGTAGACAGCCTCACCGCGGACGAGATTCGGCAGTTCCGTGGCACCCTGACGGAACCCGGCAAGGACAGTCCCTACCGGAATCGATCCGTCGAGGAGAACCTCGATCTTTTCAGGCGGATGCGCGCAGGAGAATTTCCGGATGGCGCCCATGTCCTCCGGGCCAAGATCGACATGGCTTCGCCCAACATCAACTTGCGCGATCCGGTGCTCTATCGCATCCGTCGGGCCAGACATTATCGGACCGGCGACACCTGGTGCATCTATCCGACCTACGACTATGCGCATCCTCTTTCGGATGCAATCGAGGGCATTACGCATTCCATCTGCACACTCGAGTTCGAGGACCACCGGCCGCTGTATGACTGGGTCGTGGAACAGTGCGAGACCCAGCACCGCCCGCGGCAGATCGAGTTCGCGCGGCTCAATCTCACGCACACGGTTATGAGCAAACGCAAGCTGTTGGATTTAGTGGAGCGAAAGCTCGTGAACGGCTGGGACGACCCTCGCCTCCCTACGCTCAAAGGACTGCGGCGGCGCGGCTATACCCCCGAGGCGATCCGCGCGTTCTGCGAACACATCGGCGTGGCGAAGCGGGACGCCACGCTGGAAGTGGGATTGCTGGAACACTTTGTCCGCGAAGATCTCAACAAACGTGCGCCGCGCGTGATGGCCGTGCAGCGACCCCTGCGGGTGGTGATCGATAACTATCCGGAGAACCGGGTCGAAGCATTGGACGCGATCAATAATCCCGAAGACCCGTCCGCGGGGACCAGAACGGTGCCGTTCTCGCGGGTCGTCTATATCGAACAGGATGATTTCCGGGAAGATCCGCCGAAGCAGTTCTTTCGCCTCGCGCCCGGGCGCGAGGTTCGCCTCCGCTATGCCTACATCATTAAATGCATCGGCGTGGTAAAAGACGAACGGACCGGGCGAGTGATCGAACTGCGCTGCACCTACGATCCGGAGACCAGGAGCGGTTCGTCTCAGGAGCAACGCAAGGTTAAAGCGACCATTCATTGGGTTTCTGCAGCCCACGCGATCGAGGCGGAAGTACGGTTGTACGATCATCTCTTCTCGAAGCCCGATCCGAACGACGTCCCGGAGGGTCGGGATTATACGGCGAACCTGAATCCGGACTCTCTGGAGCGGCTCACCGCTTGCCGAGTCGAACCCAGCCTGAAAAGCGCCCGGCCCGGCACGCGATATCAATTCGAACGGCTGGGCTACTTCTGCGTTGATCCGGACTCGACGGCAGACCGACTCGTCTTCAACCGCACGGTCACGCTCAAGGACGCCTGGGCCAAGATCGAAAAAGCGCAGAAGGCGGGTTAAAGCTCGACGGCTCTGAGGCTCCTCGTGCGGACGACCATCCAACTTGCCGTACTTTTCTCTGTCTTTCTTGCTTCAGCGTGCGACACAACGCGCGAGCGCCTGATGAACGAACGGTATCCCGCGTATCCCGAGAACATTAAACGCGCCATCGACCGCGGTTTTCTGATCAACGGGATGGACCATGACCAGGTCTTTCTGACTCTCGGCGAACCGGTCTGCAAAAAGACCATCCAGCACGACGGCAGACCGATAGAAGTCTGGCTCTATCCGCCGGGCGGCAAGACCCCCTGCATGACGGCGGAATTCAGGGTGTATTTCGAAGGCGGCGCGGTGACCGGGTGGCAGGCGGTGAAGGTGCCTTCGGAGAAAAGATAAAAAGAATGGCTGGGGGACTAGGATTCGAACCTAGGTAGTCAGATCCAGAGTCTGACGTCCTACCACTAGACGATCCCCCAACCGTGTGCTCAACGTAATATAAGCGAAGGCGGTGAGTCAAGACAGGGCGGCTTGGGCGCGCTCAATCCCCTTTTGCAGGCGGTGCAGCGTCCGTTCCCGGCCCAGCAACTCCATCACATCGAACAGGCCGGGGCTGGTGGTTCGGCCTGTAAGGGCGACCCTCGCCGGCTGCGCCAATTGACCCATCTTCAGGCCCTCTTCTTCGAGCACGCCCTTGAAGACTTCCTCCAGGCGGGCCTTGGAAAACTCCACGGCGCCTTCGATTCCGACCTTGAGTTTCGTGAGGGCTGGGACGATCGCCGGCGTCAAGAATCTCTTGGCCGCTTCTTCTTCGACGGCGACGTCCTGTCCGAAATACGGGGTCGCCCAAGTTGCCATCTCGACAAGGGTCTTGGTCCGCTCCCGCACCGTAACGACCAGTTTTTCCAGCCACTCAGCCGAAACCGCTTTGATCTCTTCTTTCAGCCCGGCTTGCTCCAGAAACGGTATGAGCGCCTGTGCGATCCGGCCCGGCGCTCCGTGCTGAATGTAATAGGCGTTTAGCCAAAGCAGCTTGTCCGGGTTGAACACCGCCGAAGACTTCTGCACATGGTCGAAGGAAAACTTTTCGATGAGTTCTTCCCTCGTGAAGATTTCCTGATCGCCGTGCGACCAGCCAAGCCGCGCGAGGTAGTTCACCATGGCTTCCGGCAGATAACCCATTTCCTTGTACGCCATGATTGAGGTCGCTCCGTGGCGCTTGGAAAGCCTCGTCTTGTCCGAGCCCAGGATCATCGGCAGATGGCCGAACCGCGGCACGGGATAGCCCAGCGCTTGAAACATCGGAATCTGTCTGGGCGTATTCGTGAGGTGATCATCCCCGCGCACGACATGGGAGATGTTCATCAGCGCGTCGTCCACGACCACTGAAAAGTTGTATGTCGGGTAGCCGTTGGACCGGAGGATGATCAGGTCGTCCAGCACGCTGTTGTCGAAGACCACACGCCCCTTGATCAGATCGTCGATGACGGTCTGCCCTTCCTGCGGAGCTCTGAACCTCAGCGCCGCGTCTCCGGTCGGCCTCGTGATGCCGAGATCGCGGCAGCGGCCGTCGTACTTCGGCGAAAGCCCTTTCGCTTCGGCTTCCTTGCGCCGAGCTTCCAACTCCTCGGCCCGGCATACGCACCAATACGCCCGGCCCTGCTCGAAAAGCTTCATAGCATGACGCCGGTAGAGATCCATGCGCTCGGTCTGACGATAGGGGCCTTCGTCCCAGTCCAGGCCAACCCACCGCATGCCTTCAAGAATGGCTTGGATGGACTCTTCGGTGGACCGGCTTTGGTCCGTGTCTTCGATCCGTAGGATGAAGGTCCCTTTGTTCTGGCGCGCGAACAGCCAGTTGAACAGGGCGGTCCGGACCCCGCCGATGTGGAGATAACCGGTCGGGCTGGGTGCGAATCGAACTCTGATGTTACTCATGTCGCCGGCTCATTGAAAATGCCTGGACACTGACACTACGATGCACAATGAGGAAACGCGCGCCACAGGGCGCGTATCTATAACACGCTCGCCGCCTGCGAGTACAGATCGATCAACTGGGAAGCGGATCGTAGTGGAACCGACACAACTGGCTCAAGTCGTGAGTGTCCGTCCGCTCACTCCTCACGTGCGCGAACTGGTGCTTGCGCCGCTGGAGCGCAGCATTTCGTTCAAGCCCGGGCAATGGGTCTCGCTGAAGTTGCCGGTCGGGAAACATCCTCCGTTGAACCGCGCCTACACGATGGCCGAGCCGGAACAACCGTCCGGACATCTTACGTTGGTTTATGATCTCGTGCCGGGCGGGCTTGGTTCCCAGTATCTCGCAGCACTCAAAGCTGGCGATCGGGTCCCGCTTTCAGGACCTTACGGCAACTTTGTCCTCCCCGATCCGTCGACCAAAGAGTTGCTGCTGATCGCGCGCTATTCCGGCATCGTCCCGTTCCGCTGCATGCTCACCCATCTCTTTTCATCACGCGCTCCGGACCGCAGAGTCACGTTGCTCTACAGCGCCCCCGGCCAAGCCGAGCTGGTGTACCACGACGAGTTCACCGCTCTCGCGTCACGGCGGGATCGCTTCAGATACATGCCGATCGCCTGTGCTCCCGAAACTCCGTCCCACGCGGAAGTCGAGGCGCTGATCGAACAACTGAAACCGATCCTCGCCGACGGACGGCCGGTGATCCCGATGATTTGTGGGATCAAAGCCTTTGTCCGGCCGTTACGGACCTTTTTCACCGAGCAGGGATTCGACCGGCGGGAGGTGCGGGTGGAGACGTATGATTGAGAAGACCGTTAACCGTCAAACATCATTCGTCAAACGAAAGCTTGAGCATGGCTGCTCATCACGACGATGGACCAATGTCGATTGACGAACGCTTCCGTATCCTTTTCAACGCCTTCAGTGCCCTTCCTTGACGAGATTTTTGTTCACAGCGGGGATTTCGACCACTACGTCCATCGTGCCGTTCGGGACGCATTGGCAGCCCAAGCGCGACTGCAACGTCGTCACCGGCGCCTCTTCGAGCTGATCGAATTCATCGTCCGTCCCCTCATTACATGACTCCAAGCCTTTCCTCACAATGACGTGACAGGTTGAGCAAGCGCAGACACCGCCGCAGACATGTTCCAGATCAACCCCGTTGCCCATCGCGATATCCAGGATGCTACCGGGAAGCCCGGTTGCCCCATACGGAATTTTGTCCGGCTGGACCTCGACCTTGGTCTCTGTTTTGTCCGGCATGATGAAGGTGACTGTGTACGGTTTGGTTGGTAACTCAACGTCCGCCTTTTCGATATAGGGATTGATTCCTCCCATGCCCTTGTACCCCTTCCTCAGTGGTTTAGCGTCACCCAAGCAGAGGCTTCAAGATCGTGACATCCGCCGCGGAGTCGACTTAAGCCCTTGAAACAAAAACTCGGGCTTCTCTCTTGACAGTCCCTTCTCGGCCATGCTAGGTTTAGTCCGACCGAACTGATCGGAGATTATTATAGTCTCCGATCGTTTGAATCGGCAATAGCCTATGTTGAAATTTTCAAAAAAAGCGGACTACGGGCTCATGGCACTGCAATACATCGCGGCCGTGCAATTCGGCGATGTGGCGCGCGCCCGAATCGTCAACACGAAGGAGATCGCCGAGGAGTACAACATCCCTCTCGAGCTCCTGGCCAAAGTCCTCCAGACTTTGGCCAGGAGCGGGCTGATCGAAAGCCATAACGGACCTAAAGGGGGCTATCTGCTGGCGAAGAGCGCGCGTGACATCACCATTGCCCAAGTCTTGGAAAGCATCGAAGGGCCGCTCGGGATCACCGACTGCTATCACGAAAAGGAGGGCGAGCCCTGTATGCAGCGCGAGCACTGCACGATCAGGACCCCTCTCCTCAAGGTCCAGGACAGCATCTATCAACTGCTCAACAATATGACGCTGCAGGACATGATGGGCGGCACGCCGTTGATCACTGTTCAATCGATCACTACCGCGCAAGGAGTCGAACGATGAAGTTTCCGATCTATCTGGATAATCACGCCACCACGCCAATGGACCGGCGGGTGTTGGATGCAATGCTCCCCTACTTCACCGAAAAATTCGGCAATGCGGCGAGCCGCAATCACGCCTTCGGTTGGGAGGCGGAAGAAGCCGTGGAAAATGCCCGCAAACAGATCGCCAAACTGATCCATGCCGATCCGAAGGAGATCGTTTTCACCAGCGGCGCCACCGAGTCCGACAACCTGGCGCTCAAAGGCGTCGTAGAGATGTACCACGAGAAGGGCGACCACATCATCACGTCCACCACGGAACATCGCGCGGTGCTGGATACGGCTAAAGCCCTCGAAGCGAAACGCGGCGTCAAGGTTACCTATTTGCCGGTAGACAAGCACGGCCTGGTCAGCCCGGATGACGTGCGGAACGCCATCACCGACAAGACCATCCTCATCTCGATCATGTTGGCTAACAACGAGATCGGAACGATCAATCCGATCAAGGAGATCGGCAAGATCGCGAAGGAAAAGGGCGTGCTGTTCCACTGCGACGCAACGCAAGGCGTAGGCAAGATTCCCGTCGATGTGCAGGAGATGGGTATCGACCTGATGTCGTTCAGCGGGCACAAGATCTATGGCCCGAAGGGCGTCGGTGCCTTGTACGTCCGAAAGAAGGCCCCTCGCGTCCGAATCGCGGCCCAGATGGATGGCGGCGGTCACGAGCGTGGCATGCGGTCCGGCACCCTGCCTGTCCCGCTGATCGTGGGGTTCGGCAAAGCCTGCGAACTGTGCGAGCAGGAAATGGCGGCCGAATCCTCGCGCCTCGCGGCAATGCGAGACCGGTTGTACGCCGGGATCATGAATGCGCTGGAAGATGTGTATCTGAACGGCCATCCCACCCAGCGGCTACCGCATAACTTGAACCTGTCCTTCGCCTATGTTGAGGGAGAGTCGCTGCTGATGGGAATGAAGGAGATCGCGCTGTCGTCCGGGTCGGCCTGCACCTCGGCCACTCTGGAACCGTCCTATGTGCTCCGGGCTTTGGGCGTCGGGTCGGACCTGGCGCACTCCTCGATCCGGTTCGGCCTGGGCCGGTTCAACACGGAAGAGGAGATCGACTACACGATCAAGCGGGTCATCGAAGTCGTGAACAAGCTTCGGGAGATGTCCCCCTTGTATGAAATGGCCAAAGAAGGCATCGACCTGAAATCCGTCCAGTGGGCCGTCCACTGAACGCGTGAAGCGTGAACGTAAGGCGTGAAGCGAACGGGACGAGATATGCTTCACGGATGACGAGATAGAAGGAGGGTACGATGGCATACAGCGAAAAAGTCGTCGATCATTTTAACAACCCGCGCAACATGGGGAGCTTCCCCAAGACCGACCAGGACGTGGGCACCGGCATCGTCGGCGCCCCGGAGTGCGGCGACGTGATGAAGCTACAGATTAAGGTGCAGAACGACACCATCGTGGATGCGAAGTTCAAGACGTTCGGCTGCGGATCGGCCATCGCCAGCTCGAGTCTGGCAACCGAATGGCTCAAAGGCAAGACGCTCCAAGAAGCGGCCAAGATCAAGAACACCGATATCGTGCAGGAACTCAACCTGCCGCCGGTGAAGATCCACTGCTCGGTTCTGGCGGAAGACGCGATCAAGGCCGCGTTGGCGGACTATAAGAAGAAAGCGGAGGGGAAAGGCCAGCCGTCCACGTAACGGAATCTGTGTTCGGAAGATTTATAGCGCCAAGGAGTACGAGATGGAGACACCCAACACGACAGCCCAGACTCCGGTAGTCACGCTGAGCGAGTCCGCGCTGAAGGAAGTGAAGCGACTGATGAACGTCCAGGGTCTAACGGAAGGCGGCCTGCGGCTGGGCGTCAAAGGCGGGGGCTGTTCAGGGCTGAGCTACACGATCAACTTCGACAACAAGATCGGCCAGTATGACACGGTGTACGAGTTCGACGGCGTCAAGGTGATCGTGGATGCGAAGAGCGCCATTTATCTGCAGGGCACGCAACTGGACTATCAGAAGGATCTCATGGGCGGTCAGTTCAAGTTTGTCAATCCGAATGCGCAGAAGACCTGCGGGTGCGGGGAATCATTTTCGGCCTGATAAGCGGACAACCGAATAGCTAATAGCAAGTAGCCGCTTCCCGGGTTGAAAGCACCGGCGCCCCAGGATGCGACCCCTGCTACGTGCTATTAGCTATTCGCGCGTCTGGGCGGGGTTTTGTATTGTCGAAAGGCATCATGCAGCAAGGTCAGAAACCATCCAGTCCGCGCACCGAACTCCAGATGGCGCGCAGCATGTGCTGGCACTGTCAATCGGAGATCAGTGGGGAGTATTTCTGCGAACGGTGCGTGAAGGTTCAGCCCGTTTCCAAGGAAACGGATTACTTTACCTGTTTGGGTCTTCCGCGTCGTCTCAACATCGACCTCGACCGACTTGAAGCCAGGTTTTACGAATTGAGTCGCATGTTTCATCCGGATTTCTATCAGAACAAGACCGAAACCGAGCGGGCGATCAGCCTCAACAATTCCGCGCTGTTGAACACCGCTTACCGGACGTTGAAGGACCCCGTTCAGCGGGCCGAATATCTGCTCCGTTTGGAAGCGGGCTCCGCGAAAGAAATCCGCACCTCCCCGCCGGCCGATTTATTCGAAGAGATTCTCGCTCTTCAGGAAGACCTCGAAGAGTTCCGGTCTGCCTCTTCCGATCGACCGCCCGACGAGCTGGAGTCATTGCGGGCCAAGCTGGAAGCCGACCGGAAAACGCTGGATCGACGCCGGGCCGAAATGGAAGCCCGGCTGTTCGAGCTGTTCACCGCGTGGGACGCGCTGCAGGACTGCGGAGAAGCCACCGATCAGCTTCGCAAGGAGCGTGACGCGATCCTCAAAGAAATGCGGGAGATCCTGTCCAATCGCACGTACGTCAGCAACATCGTCAACGATCTCGTCTCGACCATCGGATAAGGCTGCGCTATGGCACGTATCGTCGGCATTGATCTCGGCACGACCAACTCGCTGGTCGCCTACATGCACGACGGCCAGCCGAGGGTTATTCCCGGGCGCAACGGCCGCACCCTGGTCCCCTCCGTTGTGGCTTTGACCGACAACGGGCTCATCGTCGGCGATCCGGCCAAGGAATACCTGATTCGCAACCCGGAGCGGACGATCTATTCGGTGAAGCGCTTTATGGGGAAAGGTCTGGCGGATGTGCGGGAAGAGCTCGCCTACTTTCCCTACGCACTCCACGAACAGGGTGGCGTCATCCGCATCCAGATCGGCGACAAAAGTTACTCTCCGCCGCAAATCTCCGCCATGATTTTGAAAGACCTGAAGCAGCGGGCGGAGGCCTATCTGGGCGAGAGCATCACCAAGGCCGTGATCACCGTACCGGCTTACTTCAACGACAGCCAGCGACAGGCGACGAAGGACGCCGGCATGATCGCGGGGCTGGAAGTCTTGCGGATCATCAACGAACCCACGGCCGCATCGCTCGCGTACGGCCTTCAGAAACGGACCCAGGGGATGATCGCCGTGTACGATCTGGGAGGCGGCACGTTCGACATTTCGATCCTTAAACTGAAGAACGGTATCTTCGAAGTGCTGGCGACGAACGGTGACACCCATCTCGGCGGCGACGACTTCGACCGGCGCATCGCCGATTTGATCCTGAGACAGGTGCGGGACCAGCACCGGATGGACCTGGACGCCTACCCTGACACGATCCAAGCGATCCGGCTGGAGGCAGAACGGGCCAAGATTCGATTATCCGACGAACACAAGACCGCCGTGGCGATCGAATTGCCGAACGGCAGAGGACGATTCAAGTTGGAGCTGACGCGCGACCAACTGGAATCGTTGACGACAGATCTGGTCGAGCGGACGCTCGGGCCCTGTCGGCAGGCGTTGAAGGATGCGGGGCTCACCCCGGGCGACATCGACGAAGTGGTGCTGGTCGGCGGTGCGACACGTATGCCGCTGGTGCGCCAACGGGTTCAGGCCTTGTTCGGCAAAGTGCCGCACAGCGAACTGAATCCCGACGAGGTGGTGGCGCTGGGCGCGGCCGTCCAAGCGGACATTCTGAGCGGCGGCACCCAGGACATGCTGCTGCTGGACGTCACCCCGCTGTCGTTGGGGATCGAGACGATGGGCGGGGTCATGAGCACCCTGATCCGCCGCAACACCACGATCCCGGCCAGCGCCAAAGAAATGTTCACCACTTACGTGGACGGCCAGACGTCAGTGGACATTCACATCCTGCAAGGAGAGCGGGAACTGGCCAAAGACAACCGCAGCTTGGCCCGCTTCCAGTTGAAAGTGCCGCCGCTGCCAGCCGGCATTCCGCGCATCGAGGTCACGTTCCTGATCGACGCGAACGGAATTCTCAACGTCTCCGCGCGCGATGTGCGGACGGGCGAGACCCAATCGATCCAGGTGAAACCTTCCTACGGACTCACCGATGAGGAAGTCGAACGGATGATCGGCGAATCATTCAAATTCGCGGCGGAAGATTTGAAAGCGCGCCAGGTGATCGAGGCCCGGACGGAGGCCGAGGCCATTCTCAAGGCGACCGGCAAAGCCCTCAAGCAGGGCGAACACCTCATCGGCGCCGAGGAAATCGCCGCCATCAAGGCGGCCGTGGCGACGCTGGAGTCTGCCAAGGCGACGGACGATCACAAAGTCATCCGCGCACGGATCGCGGATGTCGAGCAGGCCACACACCATCTCGCGGAGGTGCTGATGGACACCGCGCTGAAAGAAGCCCTGGAGAATAAGAAGCTGTCCGAGTTGCCATGAATATGGAGCCAGCAGCGAATAGTAAAGAAGCAAACCGCTCTGAGCTATCGGCTATGAGTTATTCGTTATCAGCTTAGGTGTCACGATGGATCTGAAATGGCAGGACGCAGAGGAGATCGCGATTCGCTTGTTGGAAACTCATCCGGATACGGACCCGCTGACGGTCCGCTTCACGGACATGCACGCCTGGATCGTGGCCTTACCGGAATTCAAGGACGATCCCAAAAAGTCGAACGAGAAAATTCTGGAAGCGATCCAGATGGCCTGGCACGAAGAATACCAGGACGCCAAGTCCTAGCCGTTCCCGCAACCCGTCGGAGTCGCTCGCCTCTCAGTTCGGTGTATCAGGGTGACTGCCTTCCTCGACCGCCGGTTGTCCCTCCGGAATCTGGTCCAGCTTATAGAATTCGGTCGGATCGAGACGCTGGGGCGCGACCTGCGTCGGTTCCGTGCCCTTCGCAAACAATTCGACGGTGCTCTGTTCCCCTTGGTCAGAGGTCAGTAGGCCGGTTGAAGGATCCACTTTCACGAAGACGACGTCGTCCGGAATGGTGAACGGCACGACCGGCAGTTGCTTGAGCGCTTCCTTCATAAAGTCGATCCAAATCGGCAAGGAGGCATGGGCGCCGGATTCGGTCTCGCCGAGCGGTCGCCGGTCATCGAAGCCGACCCAGGTTCCCGCCGCCAGATTCGGCGTGGCGCCGATGAACCAGGCGTCCGTGTAATCATTGGTCGTGCCGGTCTTGCCTGCCACCGGCCGGCCGATGGACTTCGCAAGCTGGCCGGTTCCCCGTTGGACGACGTCTTCCATCATATTCGTAATGAGGTAGGCGGTTTCCTTGGGAATGGCCTGGCGAGGTTCAGGCGCGGTTTCCTCCAACGCGCGACCGGTGTTGTCTTTCACACCGGCAATGGCATAGGGCTCGACCCGCACGCCCTGATTGACGAACACGCCGTAGGCCGACACCAGTTCCACCAGACTGACGCTGCTGGAGCCCAGGGCAAGCGATAGGTCCGGAGTCAAGGGACTGACAATGCCGACCGACCGGGCGAATTCGATCACGTTCCGCACACCGACTTTTTCCAGCAGCCGTACCGTCGCCAGATTGCGCGAGTGAATGAGCGCCTCTCGCAAGCTGATCATGCCGAAGAAACGCCGCTCGTAATTCTCCGGCTTCCAGATTTTCTCTTCGTCTTCCTGCTCGTAGACCACCGGCGCATCGAGCACCAACGTCGCCGGGCTCATCCCTTGGCTCAGTGCCGTCGCGTAAATGATCGGCTTGAATGCCGAACCTGGTTGACGATGGGCCATGACCGCGCGGTTGTACTCGCTTCGGCTGAAGTCGAAGCCGCCGACCATCGCGCGGATGGCGCCGGTCCTGGGATCGATCGCCACAAGCCCACCCTCGACGATCGGGGTTTGCTCCAGCCGGAGATGCACGAGGTCGCGATCGACCTTCTTGACGGCGACTTCGATCACGTCCCCTGGCTTGAGCAGTTGCTTCGGGTTTTGCACCAGCACGAAGTCCTTGGTCGGATCCCGTCCCTTCAGCCGCCGCTTCGCCCACGCCATATCGTCGAACGAGAGCCGCCCGATCCCCGTGCCGATGTGGACCAGCACATGGTCTTTGCCGACCTTGGTAACCACGCCTTCCATCATGTCCCCTTCCTTCAATATCGGGGACACGGCTGGCGGGTTCGCGGTCAACGTCGCCAGATCAACGGTCCGGAGCGGTCCGCGCCACCCCTGCCGCTTATCCAGATCCCGGAGTCCGTTGCGGACGGCGGCTTCGGCGGCCTTCTGCATCTCGACGTTCAGCGTCGTGAAGACCTCCAACCCGCCCTTGTACACCATCGCCTCACCGTACTTAGCGACCAGAAGCTGCCTGACATGCTCGATGAAATAGGGCGCGATCTGCTCCGCGCCGGGCCGCCGGAACGCCAGTGGTTCCGCCACCGCCTGTTCCCGCTCTTCGGGCGTAATGAACCCCGCTTCTTCCATGCGGGCCAGTACGTGTTCCTGCCGCTTTTTCGCCCGCTCCGGCGCTTTGAAGGGCGAATAGGCGCTCGGCGATTTGGGCATGCCGGCGAGAAAAGCCGCTTCCGCGAGCGTCAACTTCGGCAGGTCTTTCCCGAAATAGGTCTGCGCCGCGGCCGCGACTCCGTAAGCGCCCTGCCCGAAGTAAATCTGGTTCAGGTACATCTCCAGGATCTGTTCCTTGGTCAGCACCAACTCCATTTTGTACGCCAGGATCAATTCCTTGAGCTTGCGCTCGAACGTCCGCTCGGACGAGAGAAACAGGGATCGCGCGAGCTGCTGCGTGATGGTGCTTGCGCCTTCGACCCTGCCGCCTCGCCGGAGGTTGGTCCAGGCCGCGCGCAAGATCCCGACGACGTCAAGGCCTGGATGCTCGAAAAAGCGCGCGTCCTCCACGGCGATGACGGCCTGGATCAGAGGCTTGGGGATATCCTGGAGCGGCGTCAGCAGGCGACGCTCGATGAAGAATTGTCCGATGATCTGCCGGTCATCCGAATAAACGCGGGTGACCAGGCTGGGTTGGTAGTTCTGAAGCGGATCGAGCGGCGGCAGGTCTTGCGAGAAATACCACAGCACACCGGCGGCGGAACCGCCCGCCAGAAACACCATGGCCGTCCCAGCCAACAGGACGATGTGCCACCACGCCCATCGTCGGAGCCGTTCCCGAACCTCGATGAACCGATCGCTGTCAGGCACGCAAACGAATCTCCAGAGAGGATGGACACGGGGGATGTGAACGATAACCAACCATACAATGCATATTCTTAAAACTCAAGCGACGGGCGGTTCCCGATCCAGTTCTGAGCGATGAGCGCAGAGTGCTGAACATTGTTGACACCCAAGAAAACCGGAAAGGCGACCTTGTTCCGCAGGAGGCCGTTCGGGTATAGTGCCTCGACGCCTTCGCTGCGAGGCGTCTTTTTTTGGAGACCGGAGGCCGGCTCGATTCATGCCCCAACAGGCGCCCCACGGCGTTCAGCCAAGCACCCGACGCGCTCCTCACGGGCGTCGGGCTGACATCCGTAACGTCGCCATCATCGCCCACGTGGACCACGGCAAGACCACCCTGGTCGATGCCCTGCTCCGCCAGACGCACGCGCATCGCAAGATCGACGACATGGGCGAACGAATTCTCGATTCGATGGACCAGGAGCGCGAGCGCGGCATCACAATCCGCGCCAAGAACGCGAGCATCGTCTATAAGGGCGTCAAGATCAACATCGTGGACACGCCGGGGCATGCGGACTTCGGCGGCGAAGTCGAGCGGACGCTGCGCATGGTGGACGGCGTGCTGCTCCTGGTGGATGCGAAAGAAGGACCGATGCCGCAGACCACCTTTGTGCTCCGCAAGGCCCTGTCGCTGGGTCACAAAGCCATCGTGGTCATCAACAAGATCGACCGGCCGGACGCGGTGGTGGATGATGTGCTCAACCGCACCTTCGACCTCTTCGTCCACTTAGGCGCCACAGACGAACAGCTCGACTTCTCGATCGTGTACACCGCCGCCATCAAAGGCGTCGCCACGCTGGACGTCAACAAACCCGGCTCGGACATTACGCCTCTGCTCGACACGATACTGGACCGGATTCCCGCTCCCGCGATCAGCGTCGACGCGCCGTTGCAGATTCTGGTCCTTGCGCTCGCTTATGACGCCTACAAGGGCAAGTTGGGGATCGGAAAAATTCAGTCCGGGTCCATCACCCGTCGTCAGAACGTCGTCCGGATCACACGCGGCGGGACCCACGTTCCCGCCAAGGTTACGGAGCTGGCGGTCTTCTCCGGTCTCGAGCGCATGGACGTGGAGCAGGCCGAGGCAGGGGAGATCGTCGCGGTCGCCGGCCTGCCCGACATCGGCATCGGCGACACCATCGCCGACGCGGAGCACCCGATCGCGCTGCCGCCGGTGTCCATCGACGAGCCGACGGTCCAGATGACCTTCTCGGTGAACAACAGCCCCTTCGCCGGACGGGAAGGCAGGTTCCTCACGTCTCGACACCTGCGGGAACGGCTGTTCAAGGAATTGGAAACCAACGTCTCGCTGCGCGTGCAGGAAACCCAGAGCCCGGACCGGTTCCTGGTGGCGGGCCGCGGCGAGTTGCACCTCGCCGTGCTGATCGAGCAGATGCGGCGGGAAGGCTACGAACTCCAGGTTTCTCAGCCGGAAGTGATCCTGCATCATGAAGGCGGCCAAGTCTTCGAGCCCTACGAAGAATTGGCCGTCCAGGTCCCGTCGGAATACCAGGGCGCGGTGATCGAAGAGATCGGCCGGCGGCGCGGCGAACTCCGACACATGAAACTGGTCCATGCCGACGGCGCAGCGAGCGAGATGCACCTGGAGTATCACATTCCCACGCGCGGCATCATCGGCCTCAAGAACGTCCTTCTGGCCAAGACTCGCGGCACCGTCATCATGCACCATGTCTTCAAGGGTTACGAGCCGATGGACGACCGCGCGCCGGTGGTGGCGCCGCACGGATCGCTGGTCGCGTTCGAGGACGGGGTCAGCACGGCCTACGCGCTGTTCATGACGCAGGAACGAGGGACCCTGTTCATCGGGCCCGGCGTCGAGGTCTATCAAGGCATGGTCGTCGGGCAGAACAGCCGCGATGAAGACCTGGACGTGAACGTGTGCAAGACCAAGCATCTGACGAACATGCGCGCCTCCGGCTCGGACGACGCGCTGATCCTCACGCCGCCCAAGCAGATGACGCTGGAGTTTGCGCTCGAATACATCGGACCCGACGAGCTGGTCGAAGTCACGCCGACGAGCCTCCGCATCCGCAAGCACCTCCTCAATCCTGAAGACCGGCGAAAGGCCCGCAAGGATCGGAAGAATTGAGGATCCGGCGCAAACTCCCCAAGCCCTCCGCCGCCCGGCCGCTGTACGTGGTCGGCTACACATTCCCGGCCCCGCCGAGCAACGCTCTGCAGCGCCGGTATGACATGGAGTACGGCGGCCCGCTCCGGCTCACACCGGAATCCACCAAGCTTCAGATCGATCGCGAGCATGAGACGCTCGTCGCCACCCATGGACCCTGGCGCGCCCGCATCAGACTCGTGCTCCCAGACGAGGACGCGAACCAATGGAGCGAACGGCTGGACTGGCGCCATCCCCACATCGGCTTATTGGCGGCGACCGGCACGACGCCAGCCAACGCCGTGGACACGATCCTCTTGACGGCCCGCTTGGCTCGGGAATTCACCTTGCTGACCGACGGCACGGCCTACGACGTCGCCACTCAGGCGTACCTGAATCCTTCCGATTGGAAGGATCTCGACCTGACCTCCTTCCACAGCGCCGACCATGTCCGCGTCACGCAGGCGGAAAGTGTGCGCCCTGGACTCGACTGGTTCCACACCCTCGGACTCAGCAAATTTGGCCTGGACGAAATTGAACTGTTCCAGCCCCTCGGTCTTCCCGGCACGCCGGTGACGAAGTTGCTGAGAGAACTTGCCGACGAACTGATCCGTCGTGGCCACAGCCCCAAGGTTGGCGATGTCATCGAGAGCCCGTTTGTCTCCCGCGCTGTTCGAGTGGTCCGACACCGCACCGCTTCGCCCGGCGGAACGCCGCTGATTCTCCGCGAAATACAGCTGCTTTTCTGATCGATCGTTCCAACCCCTCGGTTTCTCAGCGGACTTTCCCGTTTGCGCACAGACTTCCCTCCCCGGCTAGGGCTTTTGGCCCGTTGACAAACTTTTCAGCCCCGTGTTACCAAACTCGAAGATGAGGCGGTGGGCCCTTTAAACCTGAAGAGGAGGTCGGTATGACTACTGATGTGGCACCTGAAATCAAAGTCGGAGATACGGCGCCGGACTTCACCTTAAAAGATCAGGATCAGAAAGACGTGAAGCTGAGCGACTACCGGGGCAAGAAAAATGTCGTGCTGTGTTTTTATCCCCTCGATTGGAGCCCGGTCTGTACCAACGAAAACAAGTGTCTGACCGATGATTTCCCCAGCTTCCAAAGCGTCAACGCGGAAGTCTTCGGCATCAGCACGGACAGCTTCTTTTCGCACAAGGCCTGGGCGGACTCGCTCGGTTTAAAACACCGCTTGCTCGCCGATATGCACCGAGAGGTCTGCAAGAAATACGGCCTGTATTTCGAGCCGTTGAACTGCGCGAAACGCGCGACCGTGATCGTAGACAAGAACGGCAAGGTTGCGTATGTGAAGGTGCAGGAGATCAAGACGGCGCGCGACGACAAGGAAATTCTGGAGGCGCTCAAGAAGCTGAACTAAGCCGGAAAGGACTGCGCGACGAGGACTGAGAGGGCGACGGCTCGGCCGGCCCCCTCAGTCCTTAGCACTGAAATGGCCGTCGAAGACATCAGCGACGTGAATTACAAAGAGTTCACTGATGCGCCCGCAGCGGTGGTCGTGTATGGGATCGCCTCCTGCGAGCCGTGTAACCAATACGATCCGATCTTGGAGCAGGTCGCCTCACGCCTCACGGATGTGCGGATCGGCAAAGCCAAGATGCACGTCCCCGGCCGATGTCGCGAGATCAAGAAGCTCCATTCGTTCGAAACGTATCCGACGACCCACTTCTTCTCCAAAGGCAAACTCCTCCTCACCCGCGAAGGCAAGTTGGAAGTCGACGAACTTGCCGCGTTGATTTCGGATCATCTGCTGAAGTAACACTCAGGACGAAGGCGTCAGTCCCGATAACCCTCAGCCGGCGTATTCAAACGCCAGATCACGGGTCTGGACCAGACGGATGCGGTGGAGGGTGCCGGTGGGAATGGCTTTGACGAGGCGGTCCCAGATGGCGCGCACCAGGTTCTCGCCGGTGATCGGTCGGTGGCCCAAGACATGCCGCAAGTTTTGACTGTCGAACGGGCGAACCACCTGCTCGTGGACCACACGATCCAGCGCGACGATGTCCGTGACCATGCCGGTTTCCCGGTCGATCGGCCCGTGCACGGTCACGAACAGGTCCCAGGTGTGGCCGCTCCATGCCCCACCCGAGCCTGATTGCGCAGGCTGTCCTTCATAGACAGCAGTAAACTGATACCGTCTCGTCACGTTGGCCACCTCCAACCCGGCCGCCGCCGTCACTTCGGCGTACAGATCTTCGTCCTCATACAGCCGGACGGTGTGGAGGGTGCCGATTGGCGGGTGCGTCTCGAGACGGTGCCACAAGACGCGTGCAACGTTCTCAGTGGTTGGGATCATATCGGTGAAATAGGGCGTGTCGATGTTGAGATGTTTATGGTCGAATTCTTCGAGCACGTCCTGCAAAGCTTGTTTGACGTCGAAGAGGTTCACCACCATACCCGTTCGCGGATCGACTTCGCCCGAAACAGTCACTTCCAACAGATAGTTGTGTCCATGTCCTGGCTCGTTGTTGCAAGCGCCGAAGACCTCGCGGTTGCGGGCGGCATCCCAACTCGGCTTGTGGTAGCGATGGGCGGCGGCGAATTCGATACGCTTGGTCAACAAGACGGGAGGCATCGCTGATTCTTCCTCAAGGACAATAGACGAACGGGCCTGGATGACAATTCGCAGTGGAATCGTTCCGGCCCTTCTGGAAAACAGGGCGCTCTGACCGGCGGCGGTCACGCGCTGAAGGAGCTGCCGCACCCGCAGGTCGTCTTGGCCTGCGGATTCTTGATCGAGAAGCCGGAACCCTGCAGGCTGTCCACGTAATCGACTTCCGCGCCGCTCAGCAGCGGGGCGCTCTGCGAGTCCAGAATCACCTTCACGCCGCCCTTCTCAATGACGGTGTCGTCATCGGACAGCTTGGACTCGAAGGCCATCCCGTACTGATAGCCGTGACACCCGCCGCCACGCACGTAAATACGCAGGCCGACTGTGTCCTGCTCCTCCTTCATGAGTTCGAGAATCTTCTGCTCCGCCTTCTCGGTAATGGTGATCATCGTCTTCCTCCATTCAGGTGTGATGCCATCCAACACGCTCAGGGCATCCCCGACCATCGGTCAGAGTATAAGGCTCTCCCGCGCGCAGTCAACGGACTCATCTGTACGTCTCTCTGCGCGCCGCTTCCGCTTTGAGGCCGAGATCCTCCAGCCACTCCTGCCGCATCTCCGGCGACACAACCGCTCGCGCCCGATACGGGCCGTGGTGGACCGTAAGCGTGACCGGGCTCCGCTCATCGGCCAAGACCTTCACAAACTCCGACGTCGGCCGGAACCGCACGAAATGCACGGCGCTGATTTTATCTTCCTTGCTGCGCCCGCCTTCAAATTCACCATACACGACATGAGGCCCGGCTGCGATCGCGACCTTCTCTCCGCGATCGATGCCTTGGAACAGGTCCAAGATGGGCTGAATCCGCTCTTGCTCCGTCACTTCGATAAACAGCGTCGCACTCAATTGCCCGTCGGCCGGCAACAGCGCGTTGTACACGTCCAGCTCGGCCTGGACCTTCTGGGGGTCGAAGATGTGTTCCACCCGGATCATCTCCTGGATTTGAAACTGAATCGTGTCGCGATTTTCAAAGACCAGCGTGATGAGGTCTCCAACCGAGATGCGGCGGCGGCGCTTCAGCGCAATGATGCGCTCGCGGAACGCTTCCCGCTGGCGCTCGTAGTCGTCGTGGGCGAGGAGATCGGCTTTGGTCAGCGGCCTCATGACGGCAGCCCATAGGCGTCGCGGATGATTTGAATGGGATGGAGCGTACGCTTTCCCCCGGCGTGACCGGAAGCGCCGGCCTGATCCAGTTGAAGGCCAGCGAGCGGGCAATCGGATGCGATAAGATCGGCAGGCGTCTTTTCGATTTCGCGCACTGCTTTGCCGGCAATCTTCATCGATAGATCGAAGAATTCCGTTTTGGCCGCCCAGGTCCCGTCGTGGCCGGAGCAGCGCTCGACCACTTCGACCCGAGCACCGGCGCACTCCATCAATTCCTTGGATTTGAAACCGATATTCTGATCCCGCAGGTGGCAGGGGATCTGATAAGCCACGCGACCGGGCTTGCGCGCAAAATCCGTCGCCAGCTCGCCTGCCTGCTTCAGTTTCATGAGGTACTCGCACACGTCGAAAGTCCGCTGCGCCAGTTGCGCCGCGTCGTCCGGCAACAGATACGGGTATTCGCGTTTGAGCATCAGGCTGCAACTGGGCACCGGCACGATGACATCATAGCCTTCGTCCAGCCAGGGTTTGAGGTCGCGTATATTGGCCCTGGCCGCCTTCACGATCGCCTCGGTGTCACCGATGTCGAACGACGGCATGCCGCAGCATCGTTGCTCCGGCACGACCACACGGACCCCGTTTTTCTCCAGCACCTGCACCGTCGCTCTCCCGACGTCCGTCGCCTGGTAGTTGACGAGGCAACTCACGAACAGCGCGACCTTTCGCTTGGTCGGGCCGGATGATGCCGGTCGCCGTGTCCGCTCCCACCAGCGAGAAAACGTCTCCCTCGCGAAGGGCAGCACGTGCCGGTCCTTGTGCAACCCCAGCACCCGATCGAGCCACGCGCGGACCCACCGGCGGCCCATCATCCAGTTGGCGATCGGCGCCGCCAGGCTGCCGGCGGCGCCGATCAGGTCGGTCTTGATAAGGAGGCGGTCCCGCCAGCGCACGCCCTTCTCCGCCGCAAGCTGCCTCTTCCATGCGAGCATCATCCGGGGGAAATCGATCTCGTACTGATGAGGCGGGGTATAGGGGCAGTGATTGAAACAGAGCTTGCAGTAGTAGCACTCGTGGGCGATCTGTTCGAAATCGGCCGGCGCAAGCTTGGACACATCGCTCTCCCGCGCGTCGATCCGGTCGAACAGCGTGTTGAAGGACGGACAGAGATTGAAGCACCGGCGGCAGCCGTCGCAGATCTCGTATACGCGCAGTGTTTCCTTGTCCAACTGCGGCCGCTCGATCGGATTGATCAGGCTTAGGCCTTTCATGGGCCAGGCAAACACGCTTCTCAGCCCTCAGCGGTCAGCCGCTCGCTCCGAATATCGACAGATCCTTTGCTGACTGCTGAAAGCTGATGACTCTCGGTTGCTATCCCTGTTTCAGGCTCTCCAACCCCTTGGTGAAGCGGTTGGCGTGGGAACGCTCCGCCTTCGCCAGGGTTTCAAACCACTCGGCCAGCTCGAGAAATCCTTCGTCGCGGGCGGTCTTGGCCATGCCAGGATACATCTGGGTGTATTCATACGTCTCGCCCTCGATGGCCGACTTCAAGTTGGCTTCCGTATTCCCGATCGGCACGCCGGTCGCCGGATCGCCAACCTCTTTCAGGAAATCCAGGTGGCCGAAGGCGTGGCCCGTCTCGGCCTCGGAGGTATCGCGGAACAGGCCGCCGATATCCGGGTAGCCTTCGATGTCCGCCCGCCGCGCGAAATAGAGATACCGCCGGTTCGCCTGGGATTCGCCCGCGAAGGCGTGCTTGAGATTTTCATGACTCTTGGTGCCCTTAAGACTCTTGCTCATCGTTCCCTCCTCCTCTGAACAGATGTGTGTGGTGATGATGAATGATGACCTAGATGGTGAGGCGCGGCGCCCGGTTTCTTCCTGCGCCGGCACGCTGCGCAGTAACCGTGAAATTCGACCCGGTGCCCCGTGACCTCAAAGTCCAGCCGGCTTCCGACCCGGACCGAAAGCCGATCGAGCGTGGCATCCATGAGGTCCTCGATCTTCCGGCACCCCAGACAGATCAGGTGATGATGCAGGCCGATGTTGGCATCGAACCGGGATCGGTCGTGCCAATAATTGACTTCGCGCACCAGCCCGGCTTCGCGCAGAACGCCGAGCGTGTAGTACACCGTGTTCTGAGAGATCATCGGGTGGATCTTTTTGACTTCCCGATACAGATCCTCGGCCGTCGGATGGCTGGTGGTACCGGCCAACGCCCCGTAGATCGCCGCCCGCTGAGGCGTCATGCGCACGCCGCGTTCCCGAAACCGCTTCCGCATCTCGTCGAGGCTGATGGTCATCTGATTCCTCGATAGGAATGATTCCTAAATATCACATGGACACCGGCATGATCAAGAGGGCCAGATTCATGTCGTGTTTCAGGAGGTTCGGCCGTACACCGGCAATTCGTCGCCCATGTCGGCAAGCGGCTTGTAGGCGCGATCTTTCGACGACAGCAGCGGCTCGGCCACCGGCCAGGCGATCCCCAAGCTGCCGTCGTTCCACAGGATGCCGCGCTCGTCGGATGGGGAATAAAATTGCGTGCACTTATAGAGGAAAGCCGCGGCGTCGCTCGTCACACAGAATCCGTGCGCATACCCCGGCGGGATATAGAGTTGGAGGCGGTTCTCGGCGGACAGCTCGACGCCGTACCATTTGCCGAATGTGGGAGAGCCCTTGCGGATATCGAGTACCACGTCGAAGACCGCGCCGTACGGCACCATGACCAGCTTGCCCTGGGCTTGCTTGAGTTGGTAGTGCAGGCCCCGGACGGTTCCGCGCACCGACCAGGAAAAGTTATCCTGCACGAACGGACCTTCGATGCCGGCCTGGGCGTAGCGCATCGCATGGTACGCCTCCATGAAGAACCCGCGCGCATCCTGAAAGACATCCGGCTCGATCAACAGCACGCCTTCCAATTCGGTGGGTATTACGCGCACCGCGTCCTCCTCTGTACGGCGATTGTACAGCCGTGTCGGCAGCCTATTGGGCGGGCCTATCTTACCCCGTTCCGTTCGGCGAGAGAAGCGACGAGCGCGAGCATAGAATAGAACAGTTACGGTTCGTCGCTGTGATCGTCCGGATCGATCGGCGGGTAGAGTCGTTGGAGGCGCTCGATCAGCGGCAGGGCGGAGGGCGTGCTGGGGAGCGTCGGCTCGCTGGGCGGATGGTCCCACGTCAGGACTGTAATACCCGCTTCCGTCAGACGGCTTCGAATCGTCTCCACCATCGCCTCCAGCGCGACTTCCGTCCCGAACCGAAGATCGATCACCCGCTTTTCCGGCACCGTGGGCGGAGGATCGGTGTGGACCAGCGCCCAACAGCGATCGAAAATCTCGGCGCGCAAGTCTTCAGGAATGTTGAGGGAGGAGAGCCCGGACGTGCAGAGCGCCACCACGAACAGGACAAACTGCAGGTCGTCCATGCCGGGTCGATGGACATCCAACAAGGGCATGATTGTCGTTCTTTAGCAGAGCGATCGGGCGGAGTCAACGGTAGGCGGCCGACAGTCTGGACAGGCGCGATCCGCGCCCAGTATGATCTGGCGGAGACGAGACGGAGAGAGGAGCGATGGTGACCATTACGCTCATGGGACAACTGCAGACCGCCGACGGCGAGCGCGACCTAGCCTGCGAAGTGACCGACCCCATGACGGTGCGACAACTGATCCAGCGTCAGGGCCGGAACTTGCGGGACATCCTGCAATTGATGAAGGAAAAGAAAGTGTTGGTGACCGTCAACAAGCGGATCGCCAGCATGGACACGCTGGTGCACGACGGCGACGCCATCAAGCTGGTCGGCCACGACGGCACAGGAGGAAGCGGATTAGGCCCCTCGCTCGTCTGACCGGGCTTGTGCAGCCGCGCAAGAAGAGAGGGCCGGTTCCCTCGGGAACCGGCCCTCGTCTTTTGGGAAGCTTATGAAGCCTGAAGAGGCAGAATCGCCGGGTTCAGTGCAACCTGGCCGCTTGTGCTCACTTCTTCCCGAGAATGGCGTCCTTGGCGACTTTCGCGACGCGGAACTTGACCACGCGTTTGGCAGGAATCTTGATCGGCTCGCCGGTCTGAGGGTTCCGCCCCATGCGCGCCTTCCGATTCGACAACACCAGCTTGCCGATCCCGGGAACGGTGAAAGTATTCTTCGCCTCCTTGTACGCGAGCGCGGCGAGCTCATCGAGAATCTGAACGGCGGCCTTCTTGGTGATGCCGGCCTTCCCGGCCAGGTGATCGGCAATCTGGGACTTCGTCATCGATTTGGCCATACGTACCTCCTTCATGTCTCATATGGTGAATAGTGAGTGGCGGTGGCGTTCTGGAATCTGCCCGTATTCCAGGTCAAATGTGTAGGAACTTTGTCGCAACCTGCGAAGGGCGCGCAAACCGGCGCAGAGTGTAGCCAAAGCCCTGGAGACTGTCAACCGGAAAAACACGCATCAGGCTTGGCAAAAAGCATACTCACGCGGTCTTGATCGGGAACCGACGTGAGAGTACAGTAAGGCACACGTTACAAGAACTCGAAATCCTTCCATTTAAAGAGCACGAGGTCATTCATGGGAAAAGAACTGCCGATTCTGCCGTCCACCCCGCAAACCGGAGACGCAGCGAAGGGAGAATCATACATCTACTGCAGGGTTTTCTGTAGTCGAGAGAATGCACCTCCGCTCAAGCTGTTGCTGGATTTTCTCAAATCGCGCGGCCAGCTTCCCTTGATTCCCAAAATGGATCCTGAGGCGCTCGAAGAATGGGCGTGGGTCCATATCTCCCTGGGATACAACCGCGATCGCAAACCGATCCAGCTCTTTTGCCTGCGGGACCGGGGGACCTATAAGGAGGCTTTCGAACAGGAGCAGAAACAATTTCTCGAGCGGTTATCGGTCTACGACGACATCGAAGCCGACCTCGTGCGCGAGCATGTGCGGCGGGCCCGGTTCATCGCCACCACGAGATTGGTGAAGGATGACGTGACGGAAGACGGGTACGATTTCAACGGCTGGATCCTGGAGTTTTTCCAAGAGAATTGCAATGGGATCGTCCAGATGGACGGCAAAGGGTTCTTTTCTCCCAAAGGCGAACTGATCGTTGAGTTGCAGGACGAGATCTCCTCGGAGATCGACATGGTCTGACCACAATCCGTCTTCCGGCCATACCCGTGTCACAGCCGCCCCAGAGCCGTCTCCCGGTCCTCGCCGCCTCGTGGTTCGAGCGGGCGCGAGCCGCCCTTCTCGGCGAACTGCCCTGTCGCAAAGGGTGTTATCAATGCTGTTTCGGCCCGTTCGCCGTCACTGTACTGGATATCGCGGAATTGCAACGGGGACTGGCGGAGATGGACCCCGCGCGGCGGGATACGATTCAAGACCTCGCCCACCGGCACGTCGCCGCAATCGAAGCCCGCTATCCCCGTCTCGCCGAATCCCCTTGGCTCGATGACTGGTCCGACGCGGAGATCGATCGACTGGCGGCTGAGTTCGCCGAGCTTCCCTGTCCCGCGCTGCAGCCGAACGGCAGTTGCGGCGTTTATTCGTTCCGGCCCGTCACCTGCCGGATGATGGGCGTTCCCGTGGAAGAAGAGGGCACGGTGCACGGGGCCTGCGCGGTGCAGACGTTCGTCCCGCTCATCCGCCTGTCCCGTTCGTTGCGTCAGGAAGAGGAATTCCTGGCGCGGCAGGAAGCCGACGAACTGGATCGCCTGCGCCGAGACCGGCGGATCACAGGAGAGGAAGTGCTGCTGCCCTACGGATTTCTCCCCGACCGAGCGCAGGAGACTCTCCGCGCCCACCTGGACAGAGCGTGAATCGCTGTGATAAGTTCGGCTCTGCTTCGCCGGCGGGTGCGCCTGTAGCTCAGCGGATAGAGCACTAGCCTCCGGAGCTAGGGGCCACAGGTTCAAATCCTGTCAGGCGCGCCACACCCCGTTGATCCGACCCGGAGCCTGATGGTCGCTTGTGGCGACGGAACGAACACCTCCAGCGACCGGCGAGTTTCACAGACGGTGGGCCGTTAGCTCAGTTGGTAGAGCAGCTGACTCTTAATCAGCGGGCCGCAGGTTCGATCCCTGCACGGCCCACCAAACGGAACTTCGTTCGAACCGGCGGCCTGTCAGGCGAAGCCTATCTTCTTCGAGCCGCTGGATACACACCTCCAGCGTCTTCTCTTTAAACTACCAAACAAGCTTGCTCGTGCCGCGCGCTTTTCATTGTCTTATCGTCATCCGATGCGCACGGATCAACGTCTCTCGCAAGTTCTTTGAACCTCATTCCTCGCGATTCGTTTTGCCCTTCTCGGTGTTGCTTTCTTTATGGGCACCCTTCGGCCTCGGCCGCCCGGCTCACACCTGCGAGGCGCACCGGTCGCGCCAGCCCACTGTCAACTCCCGCTGCTTGATCCTCTCCGGCACGCCGGTTGCGGCCGCTGCCTCGCGTTTCCTTTCGGAAATGTGCGCTGGCTCTCCTCGGCTCGTGAGAGAGCCAACTTCATTTCTACAAAGGAGGAGAACGGGGAAGATCAGCTCGGTGCCTGGCGCAAGACGACCTCGTTCGGCCTCAACGACCTTGAGGTTCTGATGAACGGGCGCTGGAGGCCAAGGAATGGATCGCCGCGCACGTCCTCCAACGCTGAGAGCTTCCCTCTCAACCTAGCAACAGTGGGAAGCCTCGTCTACCCTCGCTCACCGATCTTCCAGTAGCCCGGAATGCTCGTGTGCGTTGAGCCCCACCCAAAGGCCATGGTGTTCGCAAATGACCAACTCCGCTGCGTCAAAATTCCGCGTGGTATCCCGAAGGAAGATGATCGATTTCTCGGCAATTTTGCCTTATCCTAGCCCGGCCCCAAAGAGACCCGTTTTGCTCAGGATCAGCCATTGCGTTCCAATACGCTGCCGTTCGCTTCACCTTACGGGAGGTGCCTATGACGGATAACGAACCATCCGGAGAAGGTTTGCTCGAGGAGCTGACGCGCCTTCGTGCTCGCTGTCGTCAACTCGAACAACGCGAAGCGCGGCATCGACAAGCGGAGGAAGCCCTACGGGGTAAGGCCACACAACTCGAGGCGATCCATACGACGATGCTGGCCTTTCTCGGCAGTGGAAACTGGCGAGAGGCGAGCGCTCGCCTCCTGCGAGCGGTGTTGGACCAAACCGCCAGCGAATACGGATTCATAGGGGTGGTGGTCGAAGGTCCAGTGTTACGAATCCTGGCGCACGAAGGGATCGTCTGGGATCAGACCATCAACAGAGAGTTCTATGAGACGGCTCTCCGGACTTATAAGGAAGTCGGGTATTTGGAGTTCACTCGCTTCGAGAATTTGTTCGGCCGGGCCATCACGAGCGGCCGGCCGGTGCTGGCGAATGATCCGCCGACCGATTCCCGAGCCGGTGGACTTCCACCGGGGCATCCGCCCCTCCGTCATTTCCTCGGCGTGCCCACGTTGCGGGGTTCGGAGGTCGTAGGGTTGATTGGCGTGGCGAATCGGCCGGGCGGATACACCGGAACGGAAGTGGCCCAGCTTGAGCTGCTGACCCAGGCCGTCGGAGCCCTCTACGATTGCTACCGTCGCCACCAACGGGAGGCATCGTTGGAAACCCAACTGCGCCACATGCAGAAATTGGAAAGCATCGGCCAGTTGGCAGGGGGCATTGCGCATGACTTTAATAATCTGCTCACGGTCATCAATGGGTACTCCGACGACTTGCAGGCCGAGTTCAATCAAGACGATCCCCGCCAAGCGAAAATTGCCCAGATTCGACTCGCGGGGGAGCGGGCTGCGACATTGACTCGGAAACTCCTCGCCTTCGGTAGGCAACAGGCTCTCAAACCCGTCGTCATCGAACTGAACCAAGTCGTCACCGAGATGGCCGAGATGCTCCGGCGAGTGATCGGGGAACACATTGAGTTACGCTTGGACCTCACGGCAAACCCGGCATATGTCTACATGGATCCCGCTCAATTGAACCAGGTCATCATGAACCTCATTCTCAATGCTCGGGATGCCATGCCCGAGCGCGGCGTCCTCACCATTGCAACTCGCAATGTCGACCTGGAGGCCGCGTTCGCCCGCAGTCATCCCGGGAGCGAGGTCGGCCCGCATGTTTTGCTGTCCGTCCAAGACACCGGAATCGGAATGGACGCTGAGACCCAAGCCCATATCTTCGAGCCTTTTTTCACCACCAAGGGGCCGGCGAAAGGCACCGGGTTGGGGCTTTCAACCGTGTTCGGGATCGTCAAGCAGAGCGGAGGTTACATTGCGGTGGAGAGTGCACGCGGCCGGGGGACGACATTTCGGATCTATCTCCCACAGTTCAGCCACCTGGGAGAAGAAGCCTCATCGGCGATGCCGCTTGCCGCCGCTCCAAGCGGCGGGACCGAAATCATCCTGCTCGTGGAAGACGAAGCGATGGTGAGAACCCTGGCGCGCGAGGCATTGAACGGACATGGCTACCGGGTGCTCGAAGCCGCCAACGGCCGTCAGGCGATGCAAATCGTCAAAGCGTATCAGGGCCCGCTCCACCTCCTGCTGAGCGATGTGATCATGCCCGGGATGAACGGTCCGGAGCTCGCTCAGCAGATAAAGGCGTTTCGGCCGGACATGAAGACGCTGTACATGTCGGCCTACGCAGACGAGGTCCTGGGACCCCGCGGTGTGATTTCGGCAGGTGTCAACTTTCTTCAGAAGCCCTTTACCCCCGCCATCTTGGCGCGCAAAGTGCGCGAAGTGTTGACCTGCTCGTAGGCGCCGGGGCAATGGTCACAGGGTCATCTCCCGGCCCGAGGCCCTGCAACCGAGATCGGGTCGGCTGGATCCCTCAGTCCGGACTATGCCGCATCGCCGTTCGCGCGGAACTTGGCGAACCCTGACCGTTCCATCTCATCGTGACCCAGTTCGAGACAGAACATGAAGGACATCTCGGCTTGGTCGACTCCAGGCCGTGCGGCTGCCTTCACGTTGGAGCGTCGTCGGAGGGTTAAAAGGGGTTGCGTCACGGCACAATGGACAGGAAGACCGTCGCTCCGTCACGTTTTACCAGCAGCAGGATGCGCTTGCCCGGAGCGAGCTCGTTGCTCACTCGCTCGAAGTCCCGAAGGGTCTTGATGGGCTTCCGATCGATTTCCCGGATGATGTCGCCCGGGCGCAAGCCTGATCGATCCGCCGGACTTCCCGGTTCCACATCGACGACCAACACCCCTGTCTCTTTCCGCCCCGACCGCCCGCGCATGGTCGGCGGCACTTCGTCCACCGCGACTCCTTCCAGCGGGTGTTCCATGCGCTCTCCTTCAGGACCCGCACGGGCGACCGGCTCGGCGGGCATTTCCGCGACGGTGACCGTGATCGTCTGCGTCCGGTTCCCGCGCAATACGGAGAGGGCAACCGTCGTGCCCGGCTTGGTCTCGGCGACCAGCATGCGTAGGTGCGTAGCGTCTTTGACCGGTGTTCCGTCGTATGTGACGATGACATCGCCGCGCTGGAGCTTCGCTTTGCCGGCCGGACCGTCTTCCAGGACATCCGATACCAGCGCGCCTTTCGCCGACTCCGCCAGACCGAACGCACGGGCCAGATCCGGCGTCAGCTCCTGGACCCCGAGTCCCATCCACCCGCGGATCACCCGGCCGTGCTCAAGCAAGCTGGTCATGACGCTCTTGGCCATATTGCTGGGAATCGCGAACCCAATACCCATGAATCCGCCGGTCGGGGAAAAGATCGCGGTGTTGATCCCGATCAACTCTCCCTTGAGATTGACCAGTGCCCCGCCGGAGTTGCCCGGGTTGATGGCGGCGTCGGTTTGAATGAAATCCTCGTAGTCGACGATGCCGACGTTCGCCCGCCCCACGGCGCTGATGATCCCCATGGTGACGGTCTCGTTCAGGCCGAACGGATTCCCCACGGCCAGCACGACTTCCCCAACCCGCAGACGGCTGGAGTCCCCCCACGGCAACGTCGGCAGATTCGTCGCATCGATTTTGATGACGGCGATGTCCGTGCGGGCGTCGGTGCCGATGACTTTCGCCCTGAACATGCGCTTGTCGGCCAACAGGACCTGCACTTCCGTGGCGTCCTGCACCACGTGATTATTGGTCACAATGTAGCCGTCCGGGCTGACGATCACGCCCGAGCCTTGCCCTTGCTCGGGCGGCGGAACACCCCGCTCGAACTCCTCGCCGAAAAACCGCCGCGAGTAAGGATCTCCGAACGGTCCCCCGCGAGCCACCGGCCTGAAGGTCGCAGAGATATTGACCACCGCCGCCTTGGCCCGAGCAGCCACGTCGACGAACGCTTCATTGATGGCCAAACCCGTCGGCGTCGAGACAGCGCCGGCCGGCGCTGCACCTCCAGCGTGCTCGGGCAACAACACACACGTTTGGACCGCCAGTCCGATGCACAGGAAGACGACGATCCGCCGCAGTCCATTCACCGGTCTCGCCTGCATATCTGCCCTCACCATCCCGTGTCCGCCCATCTTCACTTCTGCGGAAACGCGCCGGCGCACACCGGCTGTGGGCGGTCGGTTGTAGGATTCTTCTAGAATTTTTGGCTCTTCCGGATCTTGTGTGGGTCCAGACCTCCAAAAGGTTCCTCGCCCCCGCTTCGTAAGGGAGGAGGCTGGGGCCCCTCTCCCATCCAGGGACAGGAAAAAGAATGAGCCACCCCGTTCGCTGGAGAACCTGAATTTCTAAGTAAGCAGGCTCCGCGGATGGTCAAGAATCCCAGGCCGCCCCGGCTTCGTCCTGCCCGGTTCACGCTAGTGCCGCGCGCTCTTGACCGATCGCCGGGCGTGATTATATGGAAAAGCGGAACTAGGCGAGCTGGATCGGAGCGGTGAACGCCGCTCCGTGAGGACCGGCGACGCCTCGTATCCGTCGCTTCCTCGTCGCTGGAATCCTCCCGCTTCGTTCCATCTCGCCGATTCCACATCTTCACGAGAAAGGAGGGATGACGCTATGACGCTGGTCCCGTATGTGTCGAACCTGATGCGACTTCCGTTCGAGAGCCAGATCGACCGGCTCTTCGAAGAGGCGGTCCGCACGGTGACGTCGCGGGTGAGCGCTTGGATCCCATCCTGCAACGTGTATGAGGATGACCATGCCTTCTACGTCCAGGCCGTCCTCCCCGGCATGGATGCGAAGGATCTTGACATCCTCATCGAAGACGGGATGCTGACCATCAAAGGCGAGCGGAAGGGCCCTGCCCCGGAAGCGGGTCACGCTTCATGGTTCGTTCATGAAATCGAGGAAGGCTCCTTCGCTCGGAGCTTTGGGGTCCCGTCTTATGTGGACCAGGCGCAGGCCAAGGCCTCCTACAAGGAGGGGATTCTCACCGTCACCTTCCCTAAGAAAGAGGAAGCCAAGCCGCGTCGGATCCTCATCGAAGAGTGCAAGTGAGGCGGGCGTCCATCCGACCCCGAGCGCCACCGTCACCGGTGGCGCTTTTCTCGTTCGCCGGACCAGCGACGGCGGCGCCGATGACTCTTCTCGCCAACTCAGCCGAGCCCTGGCTTCAGGATGCCAAGACCGATGGCCGTGCGGACGTCTTCGAGCCCGAACTGACGGGCGGTCCGGGCGCACGTTCGAACGGCAGCCCGGCCTATGTCCCATCTTATCTCGATCCACAATGTCATGAGGTCCTGTACGAGATCGACGTGCCGACCGGGCTCTGATGGTATTGTCACAACACGCGAAAGACGAGCCGGCGCAAGGTCTTCCCGCCTGCAAGCGGGCTCGCGTCGGCGGTCAGGCGGACAGTTCCTCAAACCGGGCGGTGAAGTGGCGAAGCACCGGAGCTTCGTAGGTCATGGTGAGGCCGCGGACGGTCTCGCGTGTGCGGAACAGCTCGATGATGGACTCGGCGACGTAGGTGATCTGCATGTTGGTATAGACGCGCCGCGGGATGGCGAGGCGGACCATTTCCAATTCCGGGTGAATCGTCCGGCCGGTATTCGGGTCTTTCCTGCCGAACATCACGGTGCCGATTTCGACTCCGCGGATGCCGAACTCCCGGTAGAGCGCTACGCACAACGCCTGAGCGGGAAACTGCGATTGCGGGATGTGTGGCAGGAACTCCTTGGCGTTGAGATAGACGGCATGTCCGCCGATCGGCTTCAAAATCGGCACGCCGCCCTGTTCGAGCAACTCTCCGAGATAGCGCACCTGGCCGATCCGGAATCCCAAATACTCTTCATCCAGCACTTCTTTCAAACCTCTGGCCATCGCCTCGAGATCGCGGCCGGCCAATCCTCCGTAGGTCGGGAACCCCTCGACGAGGATCAACCGGTTCGTAATGTCCTGGACCCAATCGGTATTGTTCAGACTGAGGAACCCGCCGATGTTCACCAACCCGTCCTTCTTGGCGGACATCGTGCACCCGTCGCCATAACTAAAGAGTTCGCGCGCGATGTCCGCGATCGACTTTGCCTGATACCCCGGTTCCCGCTCTTTGATGAAGAAACAGTTTTCCGCGAAGCGACAGGCGTCGAAAAACAAGGGGATGCCGTAACGGCGGCACAGCTCGCTTGTCGCGCGGATGTTGGCCATCGACACCGGCTGGCCGCCCCCGCTGTTGTTGGTGATCGTGATCATGACGAGCGGAATCCGGTTCCGCCCGACCCGATTGATCGCGTCCTCCAGCCGCACGAGGTCCATATTGCCCTTGAAGGGGATGTCGCAATGCGGATCGTAGGCTTCCTTGACGACCACATCGAGCGCCTCGGCTCCCTGATGCTCGACGTTCGCGCGGGTGGTGTCGAAATGGATGTTGTTGGGCACGCACATGCCGGGCTTGACCACCGTCGAGAACAACAGATTTTCGGCCATGCGGCCCTGATGGGTCGGAATCACGTGCCGGTAACCGAAGATGGATTTCACGGTCTCTTCAAAATGATAGAAATTCCGGCTGCCGGCGTAGGATTCGTCGCCCAGCATCAGGCCGGCCCATTGGTTGTCGCTCATGGCCGAGGTGCCGCTGTCGGTGAGCAGGTCCACATAGACACTCTCGGCGGGCACCTTGAACAGATTGTAGCCGGCCTCGCGCAACAGGCGGTCCCGCTCGTCGCGCGTGGTCCGGCGGATCGGCTCGACGACTTTGATCTTGAACGGCTCGGACGGAAACTTCATGACGCGGTCTTCCTGAATCGCGCCACCTGCGCCTTGAATGCCTTCGCTCCTTCGTACTCGAACACGTAACGCGTCATGTCGAACAGCGGCGCGGGATCGAGGTCGCGGATGAGGTCCGGCTTCCAGGTGATCTGCAGCTTGTTGATCATCGTGATCGGCGTCGGTTTGCCGACCATCCCGAGCGGAACCTGACCGTAGGTCTGCGAGAAGATCAGAATTTCGCCGTCGAACATGGCCGCGTTGATATCCTGCGCGGCGCCCTGCTTCCGGTAATCCTCTTCAAGCCGCTGGAACATCGGCGAGCGGTCAAGCTCCTCACGAAAGGCGTAATAAATCTTGATGCCGGCCCGATGTTGATCGTCCATGACCTGGGTCGCATCCGCCACCAGGGAAGCCCGGTGCATCTGGTCCTTCGTCAGAATCAACAGCCGCCGGATCGTCACGTTGCGACGCACCGCGGCTTGGTTCGCCAACAGATAGCTGGGATAGAGCGCCTCGCCCTTCTTCCAAATGTTCCACCGCTCCATGATGGCGTCCACCGACCGCTCGGCCGTTTCCATAAGCCGAACGGCTTCGGCGTTGGCGGCTGCCCCTTCATAGACCAGGGTCTGGGATTCGAGTTGGCGCAGCTCGCGACCGATGGCTTCGACCTTCTTCGGAAGGTAGCGGGGATTCTTCGGGACATGCAGCATCACGTCCACGGCGGTCAGGGCCAGGGTCCAATATTCCTTGGCCGCCGGCGGCGCCTTGTCCTTCTGGGCCACCAACAGCAATTCCACCGGATTCTTGTCCAAGAGCTTGGCGATCGTGATGCAGACCTCCGGTTTCGGAACTTTGAGCCCTCGGCGCATGAGATTCGCCTCGGGCTGCGCGATCCCGAGCTTTTCGGCGAGCGCGTAATCGCTGCTCAATCCATACCGTTCTTTGACCGCTTCGAGATAACTGGCGATCTCCGTCACACCGACCTCACCAAAGATCGATCATAACACCAAGGATCACATCCTTGTCCTCCGCCACCGACGGAATCAAACGAGATGATTCTCTCTTCTTCTCTCTTCCAGCCGGCCGGTCTCGTGCGCGGCGCTCATCCCTTCCCGGGTCGCTGATCGGCCTTGCACAAGACGGCCCCGGCTGGCTCGCGACCGACGGGGACGACTCTGACCGGATGCTGCGGCAGGCCTGAGGCCGCCTCGCCCTGATCGAGCCGCGCCATGCGTTGCTTCGCCAGGTCATCGAATCGAGCGAGGGACAGACCAATACCGTGACGAGCGAATTGCGCCTCCAGCTCGTCGCCCCGCTCTCTCACCAGAGTCACGACGGACACATACCCGGCGCGAAGCAGCAGCACCCGGTCATGGTAGGTCAAAAAACTCCGTTCAAACAGGAGCGCATCGTGAGGGGTCGGAGTCATCACCAACAGCTCTTTGTCAGGATGGCTGCGCTCGAAGAGCTCGAGGGCTTGGGAAAACCGCACGTCGAAGTTGATGCGAGAGGCCTGCTCGCCGATGGCCAAGAACCCTCTGTCCCGCAGACAGGCCTGGTACGAAGGATGCGCCGGAGCGTCACGCGTCGATCGCGGGAGATGAACTCTGACCATCGGATTGATCACGACCATGAAGCCGACGCGTTTGGCGACCGCCAGGTCGAAGAAGGCCAGACGCCCGATTCCGGCATCGATGTAATCCCGTCCATCGATTCGAACGGGACAAAAATAGATCGGCACGGCCGAGGAGGCGGTGACGGCTCTGGAGATCGGGAGTTCCCGCCAACCCTCGTCGCCGAAGATCACGCAGTCCCCCGTTTCGAGATCGATCGCGGGAATGTACAGTTCGCGGCGCAATTCCGCGAACGTATCGGAGAGGCCCTTGGCGCGGAACGTTCGTTCCAAGTACCGGGCGAACGGCTTCAAGGTATAGATGCCGCTCGGCAGCGCGTCCTGGGCTTTGTCGAGGAGATCGATCAGGGTCATCTCCGGGTAGTGACGGACATACATTTTGAGCAAGGGAATCAGTTGCCGGATCGCCCGGGGGAACGTCTTGAGTCCTTCCCCGAAGGCCGGTGCGAAGATATCCCGGTGATCGAAATAATACGGCCGCGTGCTCGACAAGTTCGTCTCCAGGATCTCTTGCGGCTTGACGCCGTTCGCGATGAGCGAAGCCGCCGCCGAGCCGGCGCTGACTCCGACGTACAGATCGAAGTCGTTGACCGTGAAGCTTCCGTCGAAGAGGTCGTCCAACGCCGTCAAGGCACCGATCTCGAAGAGATAGCCGGTGAACCCGCCCCCCGCCAACGCCAGCGCTCGTTTGGTCGCCCCCTCCGGTCCCATGCTCGCTTTCCGTCCAAAATCGACCGCGCCCTTGCCGATCCTCATCCGACCGTCAGCCGCGCGCGCTCACCGATCTTTGAATCGAGGCTGCCGCCTTTCCAGAAAAGCGGCGAGTCCCTCCTTCCCGTCCTCCGTCTCGCAGAGCGTGCCGAACAGACGCGCCTCCAAAACCAAGGCCTGGCGCACATTCAGCTCGGCGCCTTCCCGGATCGCTCGAAGCGCCGCCCGGACGGCTGCCCGGCCTTTTGAGGCGATCTTGCGCGCCAACCCCCGCGCCTGACGGAGCAGATCGTCCGACGGGATCACCCGGGACACCAATCCCAAGACTTTCGCCTCCTGCGCGGAGATCACATCCCCGGTCAGGATCAGTTCCGTCGCCTTGGATCGACCGATGAGCCGGGGCAGGCGTTGGGTGCCGCCCATGCCCGGCATCATCCCCAGATTGATTTCCGGTTGGCCCAGTCTCGCGCCGTCCGACGCCAGCCTGATATGACAGCACATCGCCAACTCCAGGCCCCCGCCAAGACAGACTCCGTTGATGGCGGCGATGACCGGTTTCTCGAAGGCTTCGATCTTGTCCCCGATCGCCTGCGCGCGGAGCGCCATCCGTTCACCCTCCTGCGCCGATGCAATCGCGGCCAGCGCGCGGATGTCGGCCCCGGCGATGAAGAATCGACCGGCTCCGGTCACGATCACGGCTTTGACCGCGTCGTCCTTGGCCAGTCCGTCGAACGCGGCTTCCAGCTCGTCCAGCACTTGGACTGTCAGCGTGTTCGCCGGGGAATGGTTGATGGTCAGCGTCGCGACGAACTCTTCCACCGAGCAGGAGAGCATGCCGTTGGCCATCGTGGTCATGACCTCGCCTCAATACACAAAGAATCCTCGCCCCGCGATCTGGCCGGTGAATCCGGCGTCCACCATGCGGCGCAGCATGGGCGCCGGCCAGAACCGCGGACCGAGGCTATGCGCGAAATCCTCCAACTCGTGGAGCACCTGGTCGATGCCGAGCCGGTCGGCGAAATGCAATGGCCCTTCTTTATCGACCGGGAACCCGATTCCGGCGACCATCGCGAAATCGATGTCGCGCGCAGAGGCGATCCCTTCCTGCAAGGCCGTCACGGCCTCGTTCACCATCGCCAACAGAAGCCGTGATCGCGTCCAGCGCGTGCCGGGCGCGCCCGTTTCCTCCCGCACCCGCCGGATCACAGTGTCGAGACCCTGCTCGCGGCCCCCTTCTTCCGCGCTGACATAGTCGTAGAAACCGTGGCCGGCTTTGACGCCCAATCGCCCCGCCTTGACCAGCGCGTCCAGCAATGGAGCCGGCGTCATGCGAGGCCCATAATGGCGATGGAGAATCCGCGCGACTTCCAGGGAGATATCCAGCCCGACGGTATCCAAGAGGGTGAACGGCCCGACCGGCATCCCAAAGGCGACCATTTCTTGATCGATGTCTTTGACCGGCGCCGCGGCTTCCTGCAGGCAGAGGATCGCCTCGTTCAGATAGGGCATCAGCAGACGATTGACGAGAAAGCCGGCGCATTCCTTCACCACGACCGGGGTCTTCCTGATGCTTTCCGCAAAGCCGACCATGTCGTCCACCGTTTGCGGGTCGGTGGCGAGGCCGGGAATGATTTCAACGAGAGCCATAGCGTAAGCCGGGTTGAAAAAGTGCAAGCCCACCACCTTGCTCGGCCGGCTCGTGGCGGCTCCCAGCGCCGAGATGGAGAGCGCCGATGTATTGCTGGCCAGGATCGCGCCGCGCGGACAGATCTGATCCAATTCATGGAAGACCTGCTTCTTCAGCTTCACATCTTCCGGCACCGCTTCGATGACTAGATCGACCTGGTGAAGGCCGGCTAGACCGGATGCCGCCGTGACCAGCAGCATTTTTTCCTCGAGCTGTTCGGGCGTCATCTTGCCCTTGTTGACGCGGGCCTGATACAAAGCTCGCACGGATTCCCGTCCGCGCTGCGCCAACGTCTCATTGACGTCGGCCAGCACGACCGGCACGCCGGCCATGCTGACGACCTGCGCGATCTGCGCGCCCATCGTCCCGGCTCCCACGACGCCGACGTTGTAGATATACATGCCCTACCCCTGGGTGCGAGGCCATGGGCAATAGGCGATGGGAAAGAACATCGGATATCCTTCCCCTTGCCTATGACCTCTTGTTGGTTGTCCCTTACTACGCGTTGAGGCCCATAGCCTGTTGCCTCTCGTCTATTGCCTCTCCCGCTTTGACTATGGCCGATCGCCGATTCCCTATAGCCTTTCCAGGATCATCGCCGCGCCTTGCCCGCCTCCGACGCACATAGTCACCGCGCCGAGGGACGCGCCGCGCCGCCGCATCTCGTGGAGGAGCGTGAGGACCAGACGCGTCCCGGTCATCCCGACCGGATGACCCAGCGCGATGGCTCCGCCGTTCACGTTCACGATCTCCCGCTTCAGTCCCAACAACCGTTCGACCGCCAGGTACTGCGCCGCAAAGGCCTCGTTGACCTCGATCAATTCCAGATCGGCCAAACTCACGCCCGCCCGCTTGAGCGCCAACGGCAACGCTTCCACCGGTCCGATTCCCATCCGGGTCGGCTCCACCCCGACGAAGGCGTATCCCCGGATCCGTCCCATCGGCCGGAGTCCCAGATCGCGCGCCCGGTCCGCGGACATCACCAGCGCCGCCGCCGCCCCGTCGTTGAGCGGGCAACTGTTGCCCGCCGTGACCGTGCCACCCTCTTTGAAGATGGGCGGGTAGAGCGAGAGCTGCTGCTCGGTCAATCCGGGATTCGGTCCTTCGTCCTGCGCGAACAGGGTTGGCGCCACTTCTCGACCGGCGACCGTTTTCGGGATGGAGATTGGAAGGAGTTCTTCCTTGAACTTCCCTTCCCGGACGGCCTTGAATGCGCGACGATGGCTTTCCACGGCGAAGCGATCCTGCTCTTCGCGGCTGATGCCGAACTCTTCGGCCAGATTTTCGGCGGTCCGGCCCATGAGCTGGCCGCAAAACGCGTCGGTCAGCCCTTCCCAGATGCTGTCGATGAACTCGGCGTGCCGCAGGCGCTTTCCCCACCGCATATCGCGCGACACGAAGGGCGCACGGCTCATGTTCTCGACGCCGCCCACCACCTGCACGTCGGCGTCGCCGCTCTGAATGTTTTGGCAGGCGTTCACAAACGGCTGCAGGCCCGAAGCGCAGTTGCGCTGAACCGAATACGCCGGGAGACGAATCGGTAACCCGGCCATGAGGGCGATCACCCGGGCGACGTTGTAAGCGTCGCTGCTCTGTCCGACGCACCCGACAATCACGTCCTCGACCAGCCCAGGATCGAGGCCGGCTCGGGTAAGGGTCTCGCGCACGACCAGTTCGCCCAGCTTGTGGGCTGGGATATCCTTGAGCGCCCCTCCGAAGTTCCCGATAGGCGTCCGGACTCCTGCGACAATGACGACTTCTTTCATAACGATCCCCGTTCCGGCTCTTCACCCGACTTTGCGCTGAGCGGCCGCCGCATCGCTCGTGCGGATGTGTTCGTCGCGCAGCAGACGGCGGAGGACCTTCCCCACCACCGTTCTGGGCAGTTCGGAGCGGAACTCGACGGCTGTCGGGACCTTGAACCGGGCCAACAAACACCCACAGTGTTCGATCAGCTCGCGCTCGGTCACGGACCGTCCCGATCTGGCGACCACGTATGCCTTGACCGCCTCTCCATAAAGAGGATGGGGGATGCCGATCACCACGGCGTCCCCGACGGCCGGATGCTGAAGCAGCACCTCTTCCACCTCCCTCGGGTACACGTTCTCGCCGCGGGAGATGATCAGGTCCTTCTTCCGATCCACGATGAAGAAAAACCCCCGGTCGTCCCGCCTGGCGATATCGCCCGTGCGGAGCCAGCCGTCGCACAGCACGGCCTTGGTTTCCGCTTCGTTGTTCCAGTACCCGCGCATCACCTGCGGGCCGCGCACCATCAACTCGCCGATGTCGCCGATCGGCACGTCCCGCCGGCCGGTTTCCAGATCCACAATCCTGGCATCCGTGTCCGGGAACGGGAGCCCCATCGACCCGCGCGGATGTTCGCCGTAGATCGGGTTGCAATGCGTCACAGGCCCCGCCTCGGTCAGACCGTAGCCTTCGGAAATCCTCACGCCGGTGAGCCGTTCGAAACGTTCCTGCACGTCCGCGGGCAGCCCGCTCCCTCCGCTCAGGCACACGCGCAGGGACCGGAAGTCGTATCGATGGGCCTGCGGAAACTCGCTGATCTTCGAGAACATGGTCGGGATGCCGGAAAAGACCGAGATCCGGTCGCGCTGGATCGCGCGGAGCACGTCGACGACCTGGAAGCGCGGGAGGAGGACGATGGAACATCCGGTCATGACGGCCAGGTTCTGACAGGTGCTCAATCCATAGGCATGGAAAAACGGAATGACTCCGAGAAAGACTTCGTTTCCCTCGCGAAAATCGGGCACCCAGTACCGACACTGGAACGCGTTGGTGACGATATTGCGGTGAGTCAACATGACGCCTTTCGGCGTGCCCGTCGTTCCGCCGGTGTATTGAAGCTGTGCGAGGTCATCCGGTCCCGGTTTCGGCAGGACCGCCTGACCGGGCACGGACGTCCGATCCAGCAGGTCACAGAAATCATAGACCGGCGGCCGTGTATCAATGCGAATCCAGCGGCGATTGAGCACGGCCTTGAAGGGATAGAGCAGGCGCGGGACCGGCGGGAGAAAGTCCCGGACGCTCGTCACGATCGTGCGGATCGGCAGTCCCGTACGCCGCCGGACCTCCTCGAGGCGCGGGAAGAACTGGTCCAACACGACAAGGGTCTCGCTGCCGGAGTCGGCCAACTGAGCCTCGATTTCCCTCGACACATACAGGGGATTGGTCGGCACGACGATCGTTCCGGCTCTCAGAGCCCCGTAATAGGCGATGAGCGACTGCGGGATGTTCGGCAACATGAGGGCTACGCGATCTCCGGGCCGCACCCCCAGAGCGATCAGCGCCAACGCAAACCGCGTGGTCAGTTCGTCGAATCGGCGGAAGGACACGCGCCGGCCGTAGAATATCCACGCGGGGTGTTCGGGAAATCGCGTTGCGGACCGACGCGGTAGGTCCCCAACCGTCCAATCGGGATACCGGCAGGAGGGTGGAACGCCCGGATCGTACTCACGGAACCAAGGCTGCAGCATCCGCATCCTCGCTGGCTCAGACGCCGGGCCTCGTCACGGCATCGGCGCTCATAACGGGCTATGCCGCCCCGAGCGCGGTGGGCGTGTGTCGCGAACGAGCCGCTTGCCGTCTGTTCTCCAACCCCATCCAAAATCCTTCGAGGTGGTCCAACACGGCCTTCATGCCTTTGCTGAAATCTTCCTTTTCCTTCTCGGACATGCCGGCCCCGTCCGGGCCGGTCGCCCCCTCGACCGCAGCCACGGCGTGTTCCATAGCCTCTTCGTGGGCGGACTCGAGCTGACGGTGGAACGTGAAATAGGTCATGTCCATGCGGGGATATCGCTCCCGCTTGAGCCGGGTGAGACCCGGGATCAGGTGATCCCACATCGTGATCGCCATGTTCTCCAATCCGAAAGAGGCGCCGAGCGCCGTGGCGTGGTTGCCGTCGCTGTACAGCCGTTCCATGCCCTCGATGTAGGCACGCGTCGAGGGCAGCATCGGCCGGGTCATCGCCTCATGCACATCGATGCCGACCGAACGAAGAAAATCGCGATAGAGCAGTTCATGCCGATTCCTCGTCTGGCCGTCGCCCAGTTCCGAATACAGGACCTTCGTCAGCTCGTCCGCCACCTTTTCGTCTTCCGTGTTGACCAATTGCGACACCAGAATTTTCGGAAAGAACCGCGCGAAATTGTAGAACTCGACAGCGAACTCCCGAAACTCCTCGTCCGTCATATCGCCGAGTCGAAAGCGATCCAGATACGGGTTATTGATCGCTCCATGACGGAGGACTTCGCTGCGCATGTGCTCGTAGAACGTCATGACCCACCTCCTACTCCGGTCCACAACGTCGGAATGACCGCGCCTCTCCGCTCCGCGCGTCTAAGCCCTCTCAATAATATACCTTTTATATTATTTGCGCAATCCGCAAAATACAGACGGTGATGCTTATCTAGACTGCATTTTGTGCGCTATCTATCTCATTTTTCATCCCTGTTGATCCCACCACGTGTTATCCATTTGATATAAATTCTCTATTGCACAATATAGTTCATGTGTTATACTCCGCCTGTATCCACGACCATCACCCACGATAGGCGGACCGTGGGTCGGGTTCGCCGAGGTTGAGGAGGAGGCGCCGTTATGAAAGGATCAATGGGTATCGATCACATCACGCTGTGCGTGGAGAACCTGGACGCCGCAGAGTACTTGTTCACCAAGATTCTGGGGTTCGAAGTGATCTGGTCGGCGCGGGATGTCGGAAGCGACAAATCCAGCATGGATACCGTCGTCGTGCAGCGCGGAAACGCCAAGATTGCGCTCATGCAGGGGCGGGACAAGGTCGTCAAGTCCCAGATCAACGAGTTTATCGAGAAATATGGGCAAGGAGTCCAACACATCGCTATGGAAGTGGACGACATCGAGGCGGTCTGCCGAGAATGGGAGGCACACGGCGTGAAGTTCAGCGGTCCTCTGAAGGAGGGACGGGACGGTTTCGGCCCCCTGAAGCAGCGGTTTACGTACCCGCTCTTTCCCGGCGGCGGCCTCTTCTTCGAGCTGACCCAACGCCAGCATGGGAACGAGCAGTCGAAGACGTTCGTGCGGGGTACGGTCGAAGCGCTCTATAAGGACATCGAACGCGACCAGATCAGCGGCGTCGAACAGACGATCATCGACTACGAATCCTGTCCGGTCTCGTTCAAAAAGACCGCCTGAGCGCGCTCGGCGCCGGTGAGAAGGGGGAGGCCGCGATGTATCTCGTGAAGAAAGGCAAGGTTCCGAATCAAGCTCACGTGGGCATTCCGGAGGGCCTGTGCGAGGAGGAACACGGGCGCCAAGGATTCAGCGGCCCATCCTCGCATCTCTATCGGGCTCATCCGCCGACCGGATGGGTGAGAATCGAAGGCCCGCTCCGGCCCCGCGCGTTTACGTGCGCAGCTCTCTCCACCCCGGACCAACGTTCGGCGGAGGCGAGCCCGTTGGAGATCCTCCGCAGCCCGGATGCGAGCGTCTTTCTCTCGCGTCGATCCGAATCGATGCCCTATTTCGTCCGCAATTCGGACGGCGACGAAGTCCACTTCGTGCACAGCGGGCGCGGCCGTTACGAGACCGATTACGGCTGGCTCGCGTATGAGCCCGGCGATTACGTCGTCATCCCCAAAGGCACGACGTACCGGACTCTCGTTGAATCGACCCCATCCTTGTTTCTGATCGTCGAGACTCCGGAGCCGGTCACCCTGCCGGACCGGGGCATGCTCGGCCGGCACGCGCTTTTCGACAAAGGCGTGCTGGTCCCGCCGGAACTGGACTCAGCCCGAGACGGCGGAGAGCGGCGCGACTGGGAAGTGCGGATCAAGCGCCATGGAGAGTACACGAAGGTCTTCTATCCCTTCTATCCCATGGACGTGGTGGGGTGGAAGGGCGACCTCTGGGTCGCCAAGCTCAATGTCCGGGACTTCCGTCCCGTGACGAGCGCGCGGTATCACCTGCCACCCAGCGTGCATGTCACGTTTCAGGCTGGCGGTACGATGTTTTCCACATTCGCCCCGCGCCCGCTGGAGAGCGATCCCCAGGCGCTTCGCGTACCGTTTTATCACCGGAACATGGACTATGATGAAGTCTTGTTTTACCATCAAGGCGACTTCTTCAGCCGAGCCGGCATCGGGCCCGGTATGCTGACCTTGCACCCCCAGGGCATCCATCACGGACCTCAACCGCAGGCGGTCGAGGCGAGCAAAACCAAGACCCATACAGACGAAGTAGCCATTATGATCGAAGTGCGCCAGCCCTTCCTCGTGACGCCGGTCCTGGAATCCGTCGAAGTCAAAGACTACGCGTTGAGCTGGAGCCGCCGATGAAGTTGTACAGCTTTGAAGTCCGGACGCCGGTCGGAACATTTACCCGTGTCGGCGCGCTGCTCGGGCAGAAGCTGGTGGACTTGAACATGGCCTACGCCCGGATGCTGGCCGATCGGAACGAAGCGCAGCCCTATCGGCTGGCCGACGCGGCGGTTCCGCCGACCATGCTGGAGCTGCTCGAAGGCGGCGCTTCGGCCATGGCCGCGGCCAGGCAGGCCCTCGACTATGCGAGCAAGCTGGGCGATCAGGCGCTGGGGCCACGGGGAGAAACGATCGCTTATTCGGCTGGGGACGTGCGGATCATCGCCCCTCTGCCGAATCCGCCGTCGCTGCGCGATTTCATCGCCTTTGAAGAGCACATCGCCGCCACGTCCAGGAAACGGGGACAACCGATTCCGCCCGAGTGGTACAAAGCCCCCGTCTATTACAAGGGCAACCATCGGACGATCATCGGTCCCGACGAAGACCTACCGTGGCCGCTTCAGACGGCGAAGTTGGATTACGAGTTGGAACTGGCTTGCGTGATCGGCCGGCGAGGGCGGGACGTGCTCGAGCAGGAGGCGGCGGACTATATCGCCGGCTACACGATCATGAACGACTTCAGCGCCCGCGACATCCAGTTCCAGGAGATGGCCTGCCGGCTGGGTCCCGCGAAAGGCAAGGACTTCGCGACGGCCATCGGCCCCTGCCTGGTGACGCCGGATGAAATTCCCGATCTCAACGCGCTCATCATGATCGCGCGGGTCAACGGAGAGGTCTGGTCCCGAGGTCGGTTCGGCACCATCCACTGGTCGTTCCCGCAAATGATCGCTCACGTGTCGCGCGGCGAGACGATCTACCCCGGGGACCTGTTCGGATCGGGCACAGTCGGAGGCGGTTGCGGCCTGGAGCTGGATCGTTTTTTGAATCCCGGCGATGTGGTCGAACTGGAAATTCAGCCCATCGGCGTGCTTCGGACGCGCATCGTGAAACAACCGGATCGGGAGAACGTATCATGAGCGTACACGTGACGGACGACCGAACCCTGGGAGAATTGATCGAGCGACATCGGGCCCTGTACGACGGGCCGGACATCGAGTCCAAATTGAAACACATCATCCGCGACGGCCCCCAATCCAAACTGTCCGACTGGGACATCCATCGACTGTTGCGGACCGCCCGCTGCGTGTACTTCGACACGCACGTCGAGATGGTCTCCGGACACCACACCGCGACGTATCTGCGGTTCGAATCCATCGCGCACATCCCCCAATTAATTCGGCTGATCACGCGGGACATGGCGGACTGGATCAGGCTGACCTTTCAGCGCGACCCGATCACCGGCATCGTCGCGACGACGTCGGCGGCCGAACTCCTGGCCGAAGGGATCGCCGATATTCTGCACGACAAAATGCGGCTGCGGGTCACCCTGACGCCCTACAACCCGGAGACCGGCAGGATCGGCACGGAGATCAGGACCGGCGCCATTCGCACGGGGGAGCGGTTCGTCGCCTTGAACGACGTGACGACGCGCGGGAATTGCGTCAGCAAGCTGGGGAACGTGGTTACGGATCACGGCGGCATCCTGGCGGGCATGATGGTCTTCGCGCGGCGGGACAGCGGCCAATTTCCGTTGGTGCAGGAACTCGTGCGGCAATATCCCTTCTACTACGCGGCCGACCTCGACATGCCGCAATGGGAGCCGGACCAGTGCCCGCTGTGCAAAGCCAAGAAACCGTTGTTGTCGTGGAGGGAGATGCCCGAATTTTAGCGAACAGCCGGACCGGCGCATTCGATTCGACAGGAGCAAAGAGGTGCCGACTCAAGCGAAGCTTGGTTTCTACAAAAACAACTGCCGCGAAGCACTGGTGGGTTGAAGACTCTATTCGCCGGCGTCGATGACGATAAGGCGCTGAAAAGCCGGCGGATCAAGCGAAGCTTGGTATGGAGGGCAAGATGGATCTCGCCGTGGTCGCGAAGGAGATCAAAAAGGACGATCTGCTCCAGATGTACTACTACCTCCGGTTGACCAGAACGCTGGAGGAACGGATCACGGCTCTGTACCGACAAGGCCGGATCATGGGTGGGGTCTACACCAGTCACGGGATGGAAGCGATCGCGGTCGGCTATGCCTCCGCCTTGGAACGAGACGACATCATCGCGCCCTATCACCGGGACATGGGCGCGTTTCTCATCCGCGGCATCACCCCGGGCGAGGTCATCGCTCAATATTTAGGCAAGCGCACGGGACCGACCAGGGGAAAGGACGGGAACGTGCATATCGGCGACCTGAAGCGCGGGGTCATCGGGTTCGTGAGCCATCTGGCCGACAACCTGCCGGTGGCGACCGGCGCGGCGCTGGCGTTCAAAATGCGCGGCGAGTCGCGGGTGGTCATCACCAACACGGGCGACGGCGGAACCAGCCGGGGCGATTTCCACGAAGCCTTGAACTTTGCCTCCGTGCGGAAGCTGCCGGTCGTCTTCTTCTGCAACAACAATCAATACGCCTACTCGACGCCGCTCCATCTTCAGATGGCGATTCGCGACGTGGTCGAGCGCGCCAAGGCCTATGCCATGCCCGGCGAGATCGTGGACGGCAACGACGTGGCGGAGGTCTACTTGGCCGCCAAGCGCGCGATTCAGCGGGCCAGATCCGGCGAAGGGCCGACCTTCATCGAAGCCAAAACGATGCGGATGCACGGCCATTCGGAGCATGACTCGGCCAAGTACGTGCCGCGCGAGTTGTTGGAGGAATGGAAGAAGAAGGACCCGATCATGAAGGCCGAGCAGATGCTCAACCAGCTCGGCTACGGCGACGAGGCGACCCTGAAGGAAATCGAAGAACGGGTGAAGAAAGAGGTCGAGGCCGGGGTGGAGTTCGCGGAACAGAGCCCGCTCCCGGAGGGACGGGAAGTGCTGGACGGCGTGTTCGCGACGGAAGATGAGGTGCAGCCATGACGACAGCTACCGCCCAGGAAGTCACGTACCTGGAAGCGATCTCCCAGGCGCTGGATGAGGAGATGGCCCGAGACGAGCGAGTCTTTCTCCTGGGCGAGGACATCGGCCCGTACGGCGGAGCCTTCCGCATCACCGAAGGATTCCAAAAGAAATACGGCGAGTGGCGGGTCCTGGACACGCCCCTGTCCGAGTCCGGCTTCGTCGGCGCAGCGATCGGCGCCGCGATGATGGGGATGCGGCCGGTGGTGGAAATGCAGTTCGCCGATTTCATCTCCTGCGCGTTCGATCAGATCACGGAAGTCGCGGCCAAGAACCACTACCGCTGGGGCGCCGCGGTGCCGATGGTGATCCGGGCCCCGTTCGGCGGCGGCGTGCATGGCGGGCCCTTCCACTCGGAATGTCCGGAAGGATGGTTCTTTCATTCGCCGGGGCTGAAAATCGTGGCCCCCTCGACGCCGTACGACGCCAAGGGTTTGCTGAAGGCCGCGATTCGCGACCCCAATCCGGTCATCTATTTCGAGCACAAGTTTCTCTACCGCCGGGTCAAGGCGGTGCTCCCGCAAGAGGACTTCATCGTCCCGATCGGAAAAGCCGAAGTCAAAAGGACCGGCGACGACATCACAGTCGTGACTTACGGGGCGACGGTGCACCTTGCGCTGGAGGCGGCTGAGTTGTTGGCCAAGGAAGGGATCGATCTCGAAATCGTGGACCTCCGGACGCTGATCCCGCTCGACAAGGACACGATCTTCGCCTCGGTGCGCAAAACCAGCAAGGCCATCATGTTGCACGAGGACAACAAGACAGGCGGCATCGGCGCGGAAATCGCCGCGTTGCTGGCGGAGGAATGCTTCGACTGCCTGGACGGGCCGATTCTCCGCATCGCCGCGCCTGATACCCCCGTGCCATTTAGCACGCCGCTGGAAGAGTATTTTCTGCCGAAGGTCGGGGATATCGTCGCGGCTGCACGGAAGTTGGCGGCGTATTAATCCGAATGCGGGCAAGAGGCTAGAGGCGGTAGGCTATAGGTAGGAGGGAAAAGGAGAAGTTATTTGGCCACCGACATTATCATGCCCCAACTCGGTGAAAGCATCGCCGAGGGAACCATTATTAAATGGATGATTCCGCCCGGCGGCCGGATCGAGAAGGACCAGCCGTTGTTGGAAGTGGAGACCGACAAGGTCTCGCTCGAAATCCCCTCCCCGGCCACTGGCGTGCTGAGCCAAGTACTGGTGCAGGCCGGCCAGACGGTGCCGATCGGCACGTTGCTCGGGCGGCTGGAAAGCGAGCAGCCCTCGACCGGCGTCATCAACCGCGTCGGCGGCGTGGTCGTCCGCCCCATGGAACCATCCGCAGCCGGGCCCGACCACTATTCCCCAGCCGTCAGACAACTGGCGAAGGAACATGGCGTGGACCTGTCGCAGGTCACCGGCACGGGCGCCGGGGGACGGGTGACCAAGAAGGATGTCCTGGATTATGTCGCCCGCCGGAATGTCACCCCCACCCAGCCCTCCCCCCTCGAGGGGGAAGGCAAGGGCGGGGGGGCAGCAGGCGAAGAAATCCTGCCGCTCACGCCGATGCGCAAGACCATCGCGGAGCGGATGGTCAAGAGCAGGCAGACCTCGGCTCATGTCGCCACCTTCTTCGAAACGGACTTCAGTGCGATCGTCAAGTTCCGCGAAGGCCGGACATTAACGTATCTCCCCTTTGTGATCAGCGCAGTGACGCGCGCGATCAAGGATGTCCCCGTTCTGAACTCATCGTGGGGGGATCAGGGGATCATCATCAAGAAAGACATCCACATGGGCATCGCGGTCGCGCTGGAAGACGGGCTGCTGGTGCCGGTCGTCCGCCATGCGGATCGGAAGGGGCTCCAGCAGTTGGGCCGGGAAGTCGCCGATCTGGCGGAGCGATCCAGGACCAAGAAACTGAACCCCGAGGAGGTGCAGGGAGGTACGTTTACGATCACCAATCACGGCGGGTTCGGCAGCTTGTTCAGCACGCCGATTATCAACCAGCCGCAGATCGCCATTCTCGGCGTCGGGGCGGTGCAGAAACGCGCCGTCGTGGTCAACGACGCAATCGCGATCCGGCCCATGTGCTATCTCAGCCTGTCGTTCGACCACCGGGTAATCGACGGCGCGACGGCCGATCGGTTCATGACCAAGGTGAAGCAGTACCTGGAACAGAGCGAGTGGGAGAAATTCCTGTGATGAAGGCACGGCAAGCCGTCATCGTCAGCGCAGTGCGGACCCCGATGGGGAGTTTCAACGGCGTGTTCAGCCCCGTCCCGGCCACCAAGCTGGGCAGCATCGCCATCGCCGAAGCCTTGAAACGGATCGACCTGCCGCCCGAGCGGGTGGACGAAGTGTTCATGGGCTGCGTCTTGAGCGCCGGATTGGGGCAGGCGCCAGCCAGACAGGCCGCCATCGGCGCCAAGATTCCGACCTCCGTCGGCGCGACGACCGTGAACAAGGTTTGCGGCTCGAGCTTGAAGACCGTCATCATGGCGGCCCAGGCCATCGCCGCCGACGACGCCCGTATTGTGGTGGCGGGCGGCATGGAAAGCATGACGCGCGCCCCCTATCTCTTGGAGAGAGCCCGCCAAGGGTATCGGTTAGGCCATGCCGAATTGATCGACAGCCTGGTCAAAGACGGACTGTGGGACGTCTATAACCAATTCCATATGGGGAACGGCGGCGAGTTGTGCGCCGCCAAATACGGGCTGACCCGCGCCGAGTTGGACGACTTTGCCCTCGAAAGCTACCGTCGCGCGCGGGAAGCCATCGCGACCGGGGCGTTCAAGCGGGAAATCGTCGCGGTCGAGGTTCCGCAGAAGAAGGGCCCGCCGCTCACGGTCGCGGAGGATGAAGAGCCCAACCGCGTGGACCTCGGTAAACTGCGCAGCTTGAAGCCGGTGTTTCAGGAAGACGGCGTGCTCACCGTAGGGAACTCGCCGTCCTGCAACGACGGCGCGGCGGCGGTCGTCGTGATGGCCGAGAACGAAGCGGCCGCTCTGGGGCTCAAGCCGATGGCCCGGATCGTTGGCTATGCGGGCGCGGCGCTGGCGCCCGAATGGTTCACGATCGCGCCGGTCGAGGCCATCAAACTCGTGCTGAAAAAGACCGGTCTCACGGTGAGCGACATCGACCTGTTCGAGATCAACGAGGCCTTCTCCGCCGTGTCGGTGGCGATCAATCGAGAATTGGGCCTCGATCCGCGGAAGGTCAACGTGAACGGCGGCGCCGTGGCGTTGGGCCATCCCATCGGCGCGACGGGAGCACGGATCCTCACGACCTTGCTCTATGCCATGGAGGCTCGAGGCGCCCGCCGCGGACTGGCCGCCCTCTGCATCGGCGGCGGCGAAGCGCTGGCGGTTCTTGTCGAAAGAGGCTAGAGGCAATGGGCTATGGACAATGGGTAAAACGATCCTTCCTATAGCCTATAGCCTCGCGTCTAATGCCCGTCGACCATGAAGCTTGACGACATCAAGACGATCGGCGTCATCGGCGCGGGGCAGATGGGACGGGGGATCAGCCAGGTCTTCGCAACGGCCGGCTACCAGGTCCTGCTCATCGATGTGGCCGAACCGGCGCTCGAAGAGGCGCTCAAGAAGATCCGCCAGGGCGTCGAACGGGCCGTGGAGCGCGGCACGCTCACCCGTCACCAGGCGGGCAGCGTCATGACCCTGATCCACCCCATGACGGTCCTGGATCGGTTGCGCGACGCTCAGCTCGTCGTCGAAGCGATACCGGAAGATCTCGCGGTCAAGCAGGAGCTCTTCACGCAATTGGATCGCGTGTGCCCGCACGACACGGTCCTGGCCAGCAATACGTCGTCCATTTCCATTACCAAGCTCGGCGCGGCCTCCGGCCGGGCGGACCGGGTGGTCGGATTGCACTTCATGAATCCGGCGCCGGTGATGCGGCTGGTCGAAGTGGTGCGCGGCCTGGAAACTTCCGAGCGCACCATGACCCTCGTCCTCGATTTGGTCCGGCGTCTCGGCAAGACGCCGGTGGTATGCAAGGACGTGCCGGGGTTCATCGTGAATCGCGTTCTCATCCCCATGATCAACGAAGCCGTCTTCGCGCTCGAAGAGGGAGTCGGCACGGCCGAAGACATCGATCTCGCCATGACCGCCGGCGCGAACCACCCCGTGGGGCCGCTCGCACTGGCCGACCGGATCGGCTTGGACACCGTGTTGGCGATCTGCGAAGTCCTCCACACTGATCTCGGCGATCCCAAGTTCCGGCCGTGTCCCCTGCTGCGCAAGTACGTCGAAGCGGGATGGTTGGGCCGGAAGAGCGGCCGCGGGTTCTATGTGTACGAGGCGAGCGGCGAGAGGCGCGAAGCGACGAGCAGTAAGATCTGACCACTCGCCTCGAGCCGAAGGAGCGAATCGATGCAAGAGCGCAAGCCGCGGTTCACATCGCTCTCGGGACTGGAGATCCATCGTGTCTACAGCGGCGATGACCTCAAAGACTGGACTCCGGACGCTGATCTCGGCGCGCCGGGCGCATTTCCCTTCACCCGCGGCGTCTATCCCACCATGTATCGCGGCCGGCTCTGGACCATGCGCCAGTTCGCCGGCTTCGGCAGCGCGGAGGACACCAACCGTCGTTTCAAATACCTGCTCCAGCACGGCCAGACTGGCCTGAGCGTCGCCTTCGACATGCCGACGCTCATGGGGATCGACGCTGACGATCCGCGGGCGCACGGCGAAGTCGGCTATTGCGGCGTCGCCGTCTCCTGCCTCGCCGACATGGAGCGACTGTTCGAAGATATCCCGCTGGATCAGGTCACGACCTCCATGACCATCAACGGTCCGGCAGCCGTCATCTTCGCCATGTACCTAGCGGTGGCGGAGAAACGCGGGATCCCATTCGAACGTCTTGATGGGACGCTCCAGAACGACATTCTGAAGGAATACATTGCGCAAAAGGAATGGTTATATCCGCCCGAACCGTCGCTCAGGCTCATCACGGATACGATTGCTTATTGCGCCAAATCCGTCCCCAAGTGGCACCCGGTCAGCATCAGCGGCTATCACATCCGCGAGGCCGGCTCGACCGCGGTGCAGGAACTGGCCTTCACGCTGTACGACGGCCTGACGTACGTGGACGAAGCGGTGAAGGCCGGATTGGCGGTGGATGAGTTCGCGCCGCAGTTGTCGTTCTTCTTCAATGTCCACAACGACTTCTTCGAGGAGATCGCCAAGTTCCGGGCGGCTCGGCGGCTTTGGGCGCGCGAGATGGACCGCCGGTACCATCCCAAAGATCCCCGGTCGCTTCAACTCCGCTGCCATGCTCAGACCGCCGGTTGCTCCCTGACCGCGCAACAGCCGATGAACAACATCGTCAGGACGACGCTCCAGGCCCTCGCCGCGGTGTTGGGCGGCACGCAATCGCTCCACACCAACTCCATGGACGAAACGCTGGCCTTGCCGACCGAGGAGGCGGTCAAACTGGCCCTGCGGACGCAGCAGATCATCGCCCACGAGAGCGAAGTGACGAACACCGTGGACCCGCTGGGCGGCTCGTACTATGTCGAAGCGCTCACCAATCGCCTCGAAGAGGGGGCGCGCGAGTACTTTCGCCAACTGGACGCCATGGGCGGAATGGTGAAGGCTATCGAACGCGGATATCCGCAACGGGAAATCCTGGAGGCCTCGCAGCGTTACCAACGCGAGGTGGAGCAGAACGAGCGGATCATAGTCGGTGTCAACGAGTACGTGGAACAGGAGACCCGTCCGATTCCCATTTTGCGGATCAGTCCGGAGGTGGAACGGGAGCAGGTCGCGCGGCTCTCCGACCTTCGCAAAACGCGCGATTCTTTCAAGATGGCCGGCGCGCTGGAAGAGCTGCAGGAGGCCGCCGCCTGCAGCGAGAACGTGATGCCGTACCTGATCGAAGCGGTGAAGGCGAAGGCGACCTTGGGGGAGATTTGCGCGGCGCTCAAGGAAGTGTTCGGGACCTATCGCGAGCCGGTGGTGTTATAGAACCCTCGATTGCCAGCGATCAGCTTGAGCTGAGCACTTGCAAGCAACATGAAGCTGGGTGCATTTGACATCTATCCGGTCACCGACGGCCGGTTCCGGTTGGATGGCGGCGCGATGTTCGGGGTCGTGCCCAAGGTCCTCTGGGAACAATGCTGTCCGGCGGATGACCAGAACCGCATCCAGTTAAGCGTGACCTGTCTGGTGGTCAGGGCGTACGGGAAGAACATCCTGGTGGATACGGGCCTCGGCGACAAGTGGGATGGCAAATACCGAGAGCGGTTCGCTATCGACCGGACGCCGCCGTTGGCCGAGTCGCTGAAAAAGCTGGGGCTGTCCTTCGATGACATCCACATCGTCATCAATACGCATCTGCACTTCGACCATGCAGGGGGCAATACGTTGCGCCAGGGCGCGCAGATCGTGCCCGCGTTTCCCAAGGCCGCTTATTTCATCCAGCGGGGGGAGTATGAAGAAGCAGTCCGGGCCAACGAACGGACGAAGGCCAGCTATCGTGAGGAGAATTTCATCCCCATCGCGCAGGAGCGGCGGTGGGAATTCCTCGATGGCGACGCCGAGATCGTGCCCGGTGTGTCCGTGGTGGTCACGCACGGCCATACCACCCATCATCAAAGCGTGAAGATCGAGTCGGAGGGTCAGGTGGCTCTCTTCCTGGGAGACCTGATTCCCACCGTCTCGCACCTGCCCCTGCCCTATATCATGGGATATGATCTCTATCCGTTGCAGACGCTCGAGACCAAACGGAAGACGCTCCAACGCGCCTGCGATGAGAACTGGCTGTTGGTCTTTGAACACGATCCGGCCGTCCCAATGGGTCATGTGCGGCGGGACGGCGAGGGCAAGTATCTCTTGGAGCCAGTCAGAGTTAGTGATTGAGCGACTGAGTGTTCGAGTAATTGAGCAATTGTGAAAGAAAGCTCACACGCCTCGATTTGTCCGCAAGGCAATCACTCGATCGCCACAATCACTATAATCACTCTACTCCACAAGGTGAATCAATGACCGTCGCCACGAAACCTATTCGCGTGTTGATCGGCAAAGTCGGACTCGACGGCCACGACCGAGGCGTCAAACTGGTCGCGCGGGCCCTCCGCGACGCCGGCATGGAGGTGATCTACACGGGCCTCCACCAGACGCCGGAGCAAGTCGTGAGCGCCGCTGTCCAGGAAGATGTGGATGCGATCGGGTTGAGCGTGCTGTCCGGCGCCCACAACACGCTCTTCATCCGCGTGTTGGAATTGCTAAAGGAACAGGGGGCGGAGGACATCGCCGTGTTCGGCGGGGGGATCATCCCGGATGAAGACGTGCCGCGCTTGAAGGCGGCCGGTGTGCGGGCACTGTTCCGGCCTGGCACGCCGATGAGTGAAATCGTGGAGTTCGTCAAAGGGCTCACAACGCATCCGTAAAAGAGGACGTCTTCTATGCGCACGCTCAGAACGGCGGTGGTCGCGACCTCCGAGGAGTTTCGACAGAATCAGCGGCATTACGAAAACCTCCTGGCCGACCTGAAGAAACACCTTGCTCAGGCCCAAGCCGGTGGACCGGCCGACGCGGTGGCGTTGCATAAGAAGCGCGGCAAGCTCACCGCCCGCGAGCGAATCGCCGCGCTGCTCGATGCGGATTCGCCTTGGCTCGAGCTCAGTCCCCTGGCGGCCTTCGGCCTGTATGACAACCAGGTTCCCGCCGCCGGACTCATTACCGGCATCGGGTACATCTGCGGGCGCCCCTGCGTGATCGCCGCCAACGATGCGACCGTCAAAGGCGGCACCTATTTCCCCCTCACGATCAAGAAGCACCTCCGGGCTCAGGAAATCGCGCTGGAGAACCGCCTCCCGGCGATTTATCTCGTGGATTCCGGCGGGGTGTTTCTCCCCTTGCAGGCCGAGGTCTTCGCGGACCGGGATCACTTCGGGCGTATTTTTTATAACCAGGCCCGCATGTCGGCATTGGGCATTCCGCAGATCGCCGTGGTCATGGGCATGTGCACGGCCGGCGGCGCCTATGTCCCAGCCATGTGCGATGAAAACGTGATCGTGAAAGGCACCGGCACCATCTATTTGGCCGGACCGCCGCTCGTCAAAGCGGCCACCGGCGAGGACGTGACCCCGGAAGCGCTGGGCGGGGCGGACTTGCATACGCGGCTTTCCGGCGTGAGCGACCACTTGGCCGAAGACGACCGCGACGCGCTGGAGATCTGCCGCTCCATCGTCGCTACCCTGGGGAAGCTGCCGCCGAAGCCCCGGCGCGCCGAGATCGAGGAGCCGCTCTACCCGGCGAGCGACTTGTACGGACTGATCCCAAGCAATCTGCGCCAGACCTTCGACGCGCGGGAGGTCATCGCGCGCCTGGTGGACGGCAGCCGTTTCCATGAATTCAAGGCCCGCTACGGGCAAACGCTGGTCTGCGGCTTCGCCCGCTGGATGGGCCATCAGGTCGGCATCGTGGCGAACAACGGCGTACTCTTGTCCGAATCCGCGCTCAAGGGCGCGCACTTCGTCCAACTCTGCAGCCAGCGGCGCATCCCGCTGATCTTCCTCCAGAACATCACCGGCTTCATGGTCGGCCGGGAGTACGAAGAACGAGGGATCATCAAAGACGGCGCCAAAATGGTGCAGGCCGTCGCCGTCACGGAGGTGCCCAAATTCACAGTGATCATCGGGGCGTCGCATGGCGCCGGCAACTACGCCATGTGCGGACGAGGCTATAGCCCTCGGTTCCTCTTCCTCTGGCCCCATGCGCGGGTCTCGGTGATGGGCCCCTGGCAGGCGGCCCAGGTGTTGGCGACTGTGAAACAGCAGCAACTCGAACGGGAGCGCAAGACCCTGTCGGACGAAGAGCGGCGGCGCATCACCGAGACCATTCTGCAACAATATGAGCAGGAAGGGAGCCCCTATTTCAGCACGGCTCGCCTGTGGGACGACGGGATCCTCGACCCGGCGGAGACGCGCCGCGTCCTCGGCCTGTGCCTCGACATCGCCGTCACGGCGCCGATCCGCGAGAGCCGCGCGCCGGTGTTCCGGATGTGAGACTCCCCTCTCCTCCTTCATGGTGGGGGGAGTTGGGCGAGGCCTGTGAGCTGCGAGCTGTTGGCTGTTCGTTATAAGCCTCCCGCTAAAAAGGATGAACCGATGCCCCGATTCAGCACCCTCCTAGTCGAATCCTCGCGCGGCATCGCGCACGTCACTTTGAATCGACCCGAACGGCGGAATGCGTTCGACGCCCTCATGGCGGATGAGCTGCACGAGGCGTTCGAGGAACTGGGCGGCGATCCTTCGGTGCGCGGCGTGGTCCTGGCCGGCGCCGGCCCGGCCTTTTGCGCCGGCGCCGATCTCCGGTGGATGAGCCCGGACTCGCCCGTGTCCGAAGCGCGGGCGCGAGAGGACGCGGAGCGGTTGATCCGGATGTATCGCGCGATTGATGAATGCCCCTGTCCCGTGATCGGCCGCATCCACGGCTCGGCCTTCGGGGGCGGAGTCGGCCTGCTGGCAGTCTGTGACATCGTCGTGGCGGCAGACGACACCGTTTTTGCGCTTAGCGAGATCAAGCTAGGACTGGTTCCAGCGGTGATCGCACCGTTCTTGCTGCGCAAAGCCGGTGAATCGTTTGTCCGCCGCTATTGTCTGACCGGCGAAGTCTTTTCCGCCGCGGCGGCCAAACAGTTCAACCTGGTTCACGACGTCGTCGCGAAAGATGGGCTCGCCAAGCGGATCGGCGAACTGATCGAGGCGGTCTTGCAACTGGCGCCCTCGGCATCGCAACACACCAAGGCGCTGTTCCGCCGGATTCTCCGGTTGCCCGACGCGGATCGGTGGACGGTGTGCGCGCAAGCCAACGCGGAGACCAGACTGTCGGCGGAAGCCCGGGAAGGGCTCCGGGCCTTTTTGGAGAAACGCGCCCCCGCGTGGGCCGTGGAACGGACCGAACATGGAGAACCCATCGCGCCCGATAACGCATCCCGTCGAGCCTGATGTACGCGCGGCTCCTGTGCGGATCATCGAGGTCGGTCCCCGGGACGGGCTGCAGAACGAGCCGGGGAGCGTGCCGACCGCCGATAAGGTCGCCTTCATCGACGCGTTGTCGCGGACCGGCGTCGTCGAGATCGAGGTCGGCTCGTTCGTGTCGCAGGCCGCCGTGCCTCAACTGGCGGACACCGACGACGTGTTCCGCAAGATCGAGCGGGTGCCCGGCGTCATCTACTCGGCGCTGGTCCCGAACGAACGCGGCTTGGAGCGGGCGCGGGCGGTGTCGGCGCAGAAGATCGCGGTTTTCACCGCGGCTTCCGAGACCTTTACGCAGCGCAACATCAAGGCGACGATCCGCGAGTCGCTGGCGCGATTCCGGCCGGTGGTGGCCGGCGCCAAACGCGACGGCATGATCGTGCGGGGGTACGTCTCGACGGCGGTGTTCTGCCCCTATGAAGGCCGGATCGCGCCGACGCGGGTGACGGAGGTAATGAAGCGGCTGCTCGAGTTGGGCGTGGACGAGATCTCGCTGGGTGACACGATCGGGAACGCGTCGCCGGCCGACGTGCGTCGGCTCCTCGACGCGGCGCTGCCGTGTCTCTCGCGGGACCGCCTCTCGCTCCATTTTCACGACACGTACGGGATGGCGGTCGCCAACGCGTTGACCGCCTGGTGGGAATACGGGGTCGAGGCGTTCGACGGTTCCGCCGGAGGTTTAGGAGGTTGCCCGTACGCGCCGGGCGCGTCCGGGAACGTGGCCACTGAAGACCTGGTGTACGCGCTGAAGGCCTCCGGCGCGACGGTCCCGGTGGAGGAAACGAAGGTGGTCGCAGCGGCTCGGCGGCTCGTCCGGCATCTGAGTCGCGGGTTGACCTCGCGGCTGTCGGCTTTGACACCGGGCTAGCGCGGGACCGGAGGCAATGAGGAAGGCAGAATTGTCGCCGAGCTTCATGTTGTGAGATGAGATGGTGTCCTGTATTCCTCGCACGCGACCCAAGCGGCCCATGATGGATGTCTCGTCTTTAGCCGAACGCGTGAAAGCCGGCGACGTGCGGGCCGTCTCTCGCCTGATCACCTTGCTGGAAAACGGAGACCCGAACGGAACCGCCGCGCTTGCTTTGCTCCCCGGCCGAAACCGCGCGTCCGTGATCGGCATCACCGGCTATCCCGGCGCCGGCAAGAGCACGCTGATCGACCAGCTCGTGCGGGCGTACCGCCGGCAGAATAAGACGGTCGCGGTGCTGGCGGTGGATATCACCAGCCCGCGCACCGGCGGCGCCATTCTCGGAGACCGGATCCGCATGCAGGACCATGCGCTCGATCCGCACGTCTATATCCGCAGCATGGCCACGCGCGGCCGGCATGGCGGCCTGGCGCAGGCGACGCGGGACGCCGTGACGGTACTGGACGCGGCGGGTTACGACGTGATCTTTGTCGAGACGATCGGGGTCGGCCAGGCTGACACAGAGGTCGGCACGGTCGCCCGGACCGTCGTGGCAGTCGTGGCGCCCGGACTGGGCGATGAGGTGCAGGCCATGAAGGCGGGGCTGTTGGAGATCGCCGACCTCATCGTGGTGAACAAGGCAGATCGGGAAGGCGCCGACTCGACGGTTCGGGATCTGCAGGAGTGGCACCCGCGAGTGGTGCGCGTGTCGGCGTTGAAGGGCGACGGCGTTCCCGACCTCATCCGGGCGATTGCCGAACACCAACGGATCCTGGATCTTCAGGGCAAGGGTGCATAGTGTCGGTGTGGGAGATCAAGCAACCCACGTGGGTTGAGGACTCTCTCCGCTCGCATCAAGGACGATAAAACGCTAATGAGCGAGCGGATCAAGCGAAGCTTGGTTATGAAATGCAAGAACGCGGGTTGAGGACTCTCTCCGCTCGCATCAAGGACGATAAAACGCTAATGAGCGAGCGGATCAAGCGAAGCTTGGTATGGAGGATGCCATGACACGGTTCTATGTCCTGATCATAGGGGTGATCGGATTGTTCATTTCGGTCTCAGCTTGCGATTCCGGCAAGCCCACGGGCGGAGCGGAGACAGCGCTCATGTCCCCGGCCGGCTCGGCCGGTCGCGAGGACAACGACGAAGGCGTGGGGCATTTCAGGCAAGGTCACTGGGATGTGGCGGCCGAATGGTTCCAGAAGGCCATCAAAAAGGACGCCAATCTGGCCGAGGCGCATTTCAATCTGGCATTGACCCTCGACAAGATGGGCAAACACGACGAGGCGACGGCCGAATTCAAGAAAGCGGCGGAACTGGCCCCGACCAATGTGGCGATCAAGGACTCGCCGATTCTCAAGAAGCATCTCGGAATGTAACCGGGGTGGGACGACCGGGTGGAGAAGGCAGGCCCGGGGGAGGAGAGACACGATGGCTGAACCAGGCGTAACCGTGACCGTCGCGGACCGGATCGGACGAATCACCTTGAACAACCCGCCCGCCAACGTGCTCACCCGATCGATACTCGACCAGGTGGATCGGTTGCTGGGAGAGTTGGAGGCGGACAAACGCCTCGCCGCCCTGGTGCTCACCGGCGAGGGTCGCTTCTTTTGCGCCGGGGCGGATATCAAAGAGTTGGCACAGGTGAACAGCGCGCATACCGGGTCGGATCTCGCCGGCCGCGGGCAGGCCCTGCTGAATCGCATCGAGCGGTTCGACAAACCGATCATCGCAGCGATCAACGGACCGTGCCTGGGCGGAGGGCTCGAACTCGCCATGGCCTGCCACGTGCGGATCGCCGCGGCCGGTGTCACGCTCGGCTTGCCGGAAATCACGTTGGGGCTGATTCCGGGATTCGGCGGCACCCAACGCCTGCCGCGCATCGTCGGCCCATCACGGGCGGCGGAGATGATCCTGACGGGCGAGATGATCACGGCCGAGCAGGCGCTGGACCTGGGGTTGGTGAATCGGGTCGTGCCGGCGACCGAGGTCGTGAAGGAGGCGACCGCCGTGGCAGCCAAGGTCGCCTCGAAGGGCCGCCACGCCGTTCAGGCTGCGCTCCGCGCCATCCGCACCGGGCTCGACAGTCCGATGGCGGAGGGGCTCGCCCGCGAAGCCGAGTTGTTCGGTGCGCTGTGCGAGACGGCTGACAAAAAGGAAGGCGTGCAGGCGTTCCTGGAGAAACGACCGCCGAAATTCGGCGATTGATCTCCTGTGTTTGAGGTCGAGCATGCTCGCGGAACGGCTGGCTGACTACGTCCACCAGTTTTCTTACAGGGATTTGCCGCAGGCGGTCGTGCATGAGGCCAAACGCCGTGTGCTGGACAGTCTGGGCTGCGCGTTCGGCGCGTGGCGCGCGGAACCCTGCCGTATCGCCCGACGAATGGCCGAATCGGTGAAGGTTCCGGCAGGTTCGACCCTGTGGGGGACCGATCGCAAAACGACGCCCGATTTGGCGGCATTCGCCAATGGCGCGATGGTCCGCTACCTGGATTTCAACGACACCTATCTCTCCAAGGAGCCGGCCCACCCATCCGACAACCTCTCGGCCGTGCTGGCGGTCGGAGAAGTCGTGGGCGCATCGGGCAAACAAGTGATTGAAGCGCTGGTTCTGGCCTACGAACTGCATTGCCGGCTCTGCGATGCGGCGGCCCTCCGCCCCCGCGGCTGGGACCACGTGACGTACGGCCCCTTCACCACGGCGGCGGCGGCGGCCAAACTCTTCAAGCTGCCGGCAGCGCGGACGGCGCAGGCGATCAATCTGGCCGGCGTGGCGAACATCGCCTTGCGCCAGACGCGGGTCGGAGACCTGTCCATGTGGAAGGCGTGCGCCTTCTCCAACGCCGCACGCAACGGCGTGTTCGCAGCGATGCTGGCCCAACAGGGTATGACGGGGCCTTCGCCGATTTTCGAGGGCGAGAAAGGATTCATGAAACTGATCTCGGGGCCCTTCGAGTTGCCGGCCTTGGGCGGTGAACAACCAGGCGGGGGAACAGGCCCCGCTTCGCAAGGCCAAGAAGGGGGTCGGACCCCATTCAAGATTCTGGACACCTACATCAAGCATTACCCGGTCGAGTATCATGCCCAGACGGCGGTGGCGGCGGCTCTCGCGTTGCGCGAGGAGTTGTTGGAGGCGGAAGGCTCCCGGACGTTGGCCGACATCGCGGAGGTGGAAATCGGCAGTTACGACGTGGCGATCGAAATCATCGGCCGCGATCCGGAAAAGTGGCGGCCTCGCACGAGAGAGACGGCCGACCATAGTTTTCCGTATTGCGTGGCCGTGGCCCTGCTGGACGGGACCGTGTCGCTCGCCTCGTTCGCGCGGAAACGGCTGGACGACCCGGCGGTGCGCACCCTGATGCAGAAGATCCGCGTGGCGCCGCAACCGGCGTTCGCCGGCCGCTACCCGGAGTCAATGCCGACGCGGGTAACGGTCAAGACGGCATCCGGCAAAGAATACGTGAAACAAGTGGACGATCCGCTCGGCCATCCGCGCAACCCGATGTCGGACCGTCACGTCGAGGAGAAGTTTCTCGGCCTCGCCGCCAAGCCGTTGGGACAGACGCGGGCGCGCAAGGTGATCGAGCTGATCTGGCGGCTCGACCGCGTCGAGGACATCGGCGTGTTGATGCCTCTGCTCAGAATTCGCGACGGGTGATGCGTGAGGCGAGACAACGTGCACACGAAGCCGCAGCGGCTGCGCGAGTTGATCGCCAAGCGGACCGTGGTGTTGCCCGGTGCGTTCAATGCGCTCACGGCGATCCAGATCGAGCGGGCTGGCTTCGACGCGTGCTACGTGTCCGGCGCCGCGCTGGCGGCGGCGCGGGGCTTGCCGGACATCGGCCTGCTCTCCATGACGGAGGTGTTGGCCGACGCCGCGGCGATCGCCAACGCGGTGTCGCTCCCGGCCGTGGCCGACGTCGATACGGGCTTCGGTCCGCCCTTGTCGGTCATGCGGACGATTCGTGAATTCGAGCAGGCGGGCCTGGCCGGGATTCAGTTGGAGGATCAGGAGACCCCCAAGAAGTGCGGGCACCTGCCGGGCAAGCGGCTGGTCTCCGCGCAGGAGATGGTCGCGAAGGTCCGCGCCGCCGTCGAAGCGCGGCGCGATCCCGACTTTGTGATCATCGCCCGCACCGACGCCCGGGCGGTCGAAGGCCTGGAGGCAGCCGTGCAACGAGCGCGCGCCTACGTCGAGGCCGGAGCCGACGCGATCTTTCCGGAAGCGCTCGAGTCCGCGGACGAGTTCCGCCGCTTCGCCGAGCAGATGGCCAAGGCGGGGATCAAGATTCCGCTGGTTGCCAACATGACCGAGTTCGGGAAGACCCCCTATCTGAGCGTCGGGGAATTCGAGGAACTGGGTTATCGCCTCGTGCTGTTTCCCGTCAGCACGCTCCGCGTGGCAACCAAAGCCATCGAGAACCTGTTGCTGGAGCTGAAGACGGTGGGCTCGCAGCGGGGCTCGTTAAGCCAAATGCACACGCGACAGCAACTGTACGAACTGCTGCGCTACACGGAATACGAACAGCGGGAGCGGCGATTCCGATCTGATGACCATGAATCCCAAAACTGACGAATCGCAACCCGGTTTACCCCTCACGCCTTACAGACCCGGCCTCGAAGGCGTGTTGGCCGGCGAGACGGCCCTCTGCCAGGTGGACGAAGGCGACTCCGGGCTGCGCTATCGCGGGTACGCGATCGGCGACCTGGCGGAGCAGGCGACCTTTGAGGAAGTCGCCTATCTGCTCCTGTTCGGCAAACTGCCGACCCGCAAGGAGTTGGACGACTTTTCCGTCCAATTGCACACTCAATGGGGGCTGCCAGGCCCGGTGGAAGCGTTCATCGGCGTGGTGCCGCGCGACGCCCATCCGATGGACGTGTTGCGCACCGGGGTGTCGTTGCTCGGCATGACCGACCCCGATGCCGCCGACTGTTCGCACGAGGCGAATGTCCGCAAGTCCGTTCGACTGTTGGCTCAGATCCCGGTCCTGATCGCCACCGCCTACCGGCTTGCGCACGGCAAACGGCAGATCGGGCCGCGAGCCGGCCTGCGCTTCGCCGAGAACCTGCTCTATCTGCTGACCGACCATCAGGGCGACGACCAGGCCAAGGCTATGGCCCGCGTGCTGGATGTATCGCTCATCCTTTACGCCGAACATGAGTTCAACGCCTCGACCTTCGCCGCGCGGGTCACGGCCTCCACCATGACCGACCTGCACGCGGCGATCACGTCGGCGATCGGCACGCTCAAGGGCCCGCTTCACGGCGGCGCAAACGAAGCCGTCGCGGCTATGTTGCTGGACATCAAAACGCGCGACCGGGCCGAGCGGTGGGTGCGGGACGCGCTGGCGGCCAAGCGTCGCGTGATGGGCTTCGGGCACCGGGTGTTGAAAAAAGGCGATCCGCGCTCGGCGATCATCCAGCGACACGCCGAAGCACTCAGCCGCGCCTGCGGCGACACGCGCTGGTACGAGATCGCGACGATCATCGACGGGATCATGCAACAGGAGAAGGGTCTGTTCCCCAACCTGGATTTCTACACCGCCGTCGCCTATCTTCTGATGGGCATTCCCCGCGACCTGTACACGCCGGTGTTCGTCTGCTCGCGCATCACCGGTTGGTGCGCCCACGTGATCGAACAACAGGATCACAACCGACTGATTCGTCCCCGCGCGCTCTACACGGGGCCACCGCCCCGAGCCTATGTCTCGATCAACGAACGGACCTGACCAGCCCCAGCCGATTCTCTGGCGTCCCACCCCGGAATATATCCGACGAAGCCGGCTTGTCCGCTTCATGCAGCGGCACCGGATCGCCGACTATCCCTCCCTGTATCAACGCTCGATCTCCGATGTGGAATGGTTCGCGGAGGCGGCGCTCGATGAACTCGGGATCGAGTGGGCTCGCCCCTATTCGCAGGTGTTGGACCTGAGGAACGGGATCCAGTGGCCTCAATGGTTCGTGGGCGGACGCCTGAACGTGGCGCACAACTGCGTCGACAAGCACGCCGTCGGCCCGCGGGCCGAATGTCAAGCGATCCGCTGGGAAGGCGAAGACGGAACGCAGCGAGCCCTGAGCTACCGCCAACTGGGCGCCGAAGTCTGCCGTGCCGCGTCGATCCTTCGACGACTCGGAGTGCGTCGCGGAGACCGTGTGGCGGTCTTTTTGCCGATGATTCCCGAGGCGGCCGTCGTCACACTGGCCTGCTCCAAGATCGGCGCCATCTACACACCCATTTTCTCCGGCTTTGCGTCGGAGGCCGTGGCAACACGGGTGCAGGATTGCGAGGCGAAGCTCCTGGTTACGGCCGATGGCTTTTGGCGACGCGGCGGTTTGGTCAGGATGAAACAGGTCGCCGATGAGGCGGCGGCGCGTTGCCAGACCGTGGAGCACCTGCTGGTGGTCCGGCGCGCCGCTTGTCCGGTCTCCTGGCAGGCCGGGCGTGACGTCTGGTGGCATGAGTCGCTCCCCGGCGAGCATGAAACGCCGGCGACCGAGGCGATGGCGGCCGACGAACCGTTCATGATCATCTACACGTCCGGCACCACCGGACGACCCAAGGGGACGGTGCATGCGCACAGCGGCTTTCCCATCAAGGCCGCGCAGGACCTGGCGTTTCATTTCGACCTGCAACCCGAGGACACGTTGTTCTGGTTCACCGACATGGGCTGGATGATGGGACCGTGGGAGATCTTGGGCGCGCTCTCTTTGGGGGCGACGTGCCTGCTCTACGAAGGTGCCCCGGACTGGCCTCACCCGGGACGACTGTGGGAACTCGTCGAACGCCACCGCGTGACGATTCTGGGCCTTTCCCCCACCGCAGTCCGAGCACTCATGCGCCACGGCGAAGCTCCGGTACATCAGCATCATCTCGGCACATTGCGCGTGCTAGGCTCCACCGGCGAGCCGTGGACCCCGGATGCCTACCGCTGGTACTTTGAGCAGGTCGGTCAGGGGCGGTGCCCGATCATCAACTATTCCGGCGGCACCGAAATCTCCGGCGGGATCGTAGGAGGCACGGTCCTGCAACCGTGCAAACCCTGTGCGTTCACCGGGCCGTGCCTGGGCATGGCGGCGGAGATTGTTGATGCCGAAGGGCGGCCCGTGCGTCGACAGGTCGGGGAACTGGTGGTCACGAAGCCCTGGGTCGGGATGACCCAGGGCTTCTGGCGCGATCCGCAGCGCTACCTGGACACCTACTGGTCCCGGTGGCCGCAGGTGTGGGTGCACGGCGACTGGGCTACCACCGATGAGGACGGGTTCTGGTACATCCTGGGCCGCTCGGACGACACGATCAAAATAGCCGGAAAACGTCTGGGGCCGGCCGAAGTGGAGGCGATCCTCACCGGCCATCAGGCGGTCAGCGAAGCCGCCGCGATCGGCGTGCCGCATCCGGTGAAAGGGGAAGCGTTGGTGTGCTTCGTGGTGCTGCGCCAAGGATGGACAGCCGGCGAGGCACTCTTCGATGAGCTGGCGAGTCGGGTAGCGGAGCAGCTTGGCAAACCGCTCAAGCCGGCTGCGGTCTACGTCGTCCCGGATCTCCCGAAGACCCGGAACGCCAAGATTCTTCGGCGGGTCATCCGGGCCGCGTTTCTCGGTCAGGACCCGGGCGACCTCTCCAGCCTGGAGAACCCGCAGGCCGTTTCGGCCGTCCGGGAAATCCGCTCGGCCTAATCCGGAGGAGAGAGAAGCGGGGTGGGAGCCCTGGGGTGAAACGGTGTGTGCGGCGGAGTCGGGACGAAGGTGTAGCTCTGAGGCCGCGCTTCGGCGTGAAACTCGTGATCCCCTTGTTGGTGCTGCCGGGATAGACGGACTGGCCGGGCAGCAACTTAATCGTCAGCATTCCTCCCTTCGCTCGAGTAATCTTGCCTGCATGCACGCCGGCTGAACAGATGGGAGTATCAACGGTGTAGACTCCGGCACCGTAGACGCTGAGCAGTTCAAACTTCGGCGGACACAGGACCGTGACCGTTCGCCCCGGCCGCCCCTGCCACGATTCGGCGCTGGTCCTGGCATCGATCTGAACGGCGGGAGCGGGCTCATGCTGCGCGGAGCCCCGGATGAAGATGAAGCTGCTCGGCCACACATCCATCCAATCTCCGCTCGTCACACCGTTCCGTGTGCTGCCCAAGTACTGCGAGATGTCGGGCCGCACTTCGATCATCACTCTGCCGCCGACTTCGGTCGATTCGAGCAGACCGGCGTGGATCGCGGCGGTGCACACCGAAGAGTCATCCGTGTACACGTCAGTGCCCCACACAGGTTCCGCTGCACCGCCGGGCGGGCAGAAGAGGACTTCCCGCCGTCCCCATTGTCCGCGCCACGCGCCGGTACCGGTCGACCAGGTGATCGGAAGGGGAGGAAATTCGTGCGCGGGCTCGGCCGCGGGAGAAGGGCCGGCTTCGGAAGACGTCTCGCCGTTGGCTACTGCCCCGCCCGATTCAGACCGCTCCGCCGATTGCACAGGCGGCGCCGACGAGACGAGCGACAAACACAGAATGAGAGCCGGGAGGACAATTCCGGCGGGGACCGTCTTCTGGAGGGCCGTGGAGGCAACCATCCGTCTCTTCGGTGATCGATCTGGAAGGCCGTGCTTCAACTCGTAAGCAAACTATACAGCGAAGCGCGGGGCCGAGTAACGGCCCCGCGCCCTTGTGCACCCTTGTTCAGCTCGCCTGCTTCACCTGCTTGACGATCTCGGACAGGTCCTTCGGATAAAGCGTGATCTCGATCCGCCGATTGGCGGCCTTGCCTTCCTCCGTGTCGTTGCTTTCGACCGGTCTCGTATCCGCGTAGCCGACGGCCAAGATGTTGTTCCGATCCACCCCGCCTTCTTCGATCAGGTAGCGCACGACGCTGGTCGCGCGGGCGGTGGAGAGTTCCCAGTTGGTCGGAAACTTTTCGCGCAGCTTCACGCCGATCGGCACGTTGTCGGTGTGGCCTTCGATCCGGATCTGTTTGTCCGTCACGGTCTTGAGAATGTCGCTGACCTGCTTCAACACCTTGAGCCCTTCCGGCTTTACCTTGGCCTGACCGGAATCGAACAAGATCTTATCCACCATGTTGATGGTCAACCGGTCCCCGATCTGCTTGATTTTGATGTTGCCTTTGGCGATTTCTTCCTGCAGCGCCTTGTTCAGTTCTTCCTGTGTCTTGGTAAGCCGCTTGATCTCGGCCTCCTTGGCGGCCCGCTCCTGCTCCAGCCTGGCCTTCTCGGCTGCTTCCGCCTGCAGCCGCTCCTGCTCCCGCTGCAGACTGTCTTGGAGCTTCTTCTGTTCCTGCGCCAACTGGTCCCGCTCCTGCGCCAACTTATCTCGCTCCTTCGCCAATTGATCCCGTTCCTGCTTCAGCTTCGCCTCTTCCTCGCGCAGGCTCGACAGATCGCCCGTCATAACCGCTACGCGTTCCTTCGCCTTGTTCAATTCTTCGGTCAGCGATGCCACCTTGGCGGCGAGGGCGTCGCGATCGGCGGCCGCCTGGCGGAGTTTGCCGATTTCCTGATCCCGCTCCTCCAGCCGCTTGGTCAAATCCGCGGCCAGCGCCGCCTGGGTTTCCAATTCGCCGGCTCGTTTCTGGAGCTTGGCGATTTCTTCTTGGGCCGTCGTGGTCCCGCTCATAAGCCGTTGCTTGTCCTCACGGAGCGCGGCCGCCTGCGCCGATTCGGCCGCCAACTTGGTCTCGAGGTCGCGGGCGCGATCCCGGGCTTCACCGAGGGAGGCCATCAACTCCTGCTTCTCTTTTTGCACTGCGGCGATCCGCGCCTCGGCATCCGTCGCCGCCTTGTTCGCAGCAGCCAAGTCTCGCTTCAGCTCGTCCACCTGGGCCTGGAGAAGGTCGCGCTCCCGCCTGAAATCACCGAGCTGTTGTTGCGCGGCCTGGTACTCGTCCCGCAGCTTCTTCAATTCGCCTTCCGTCCGCCGAAGATTATCCCGTTCTTCGTACAGGCTCTTCTGCACCGACGCAAAGTTCTCCTTGAGCTTGTGGATCTCGGTCTGGGCGGCTTCCAGATCGCCCGTGAGCTTGGCATTGGCCTGCTGGCTCGCCTGCAACTGCTCCGCCGATTCCTTCTTCAGCTTCTCCAATTCGGCCGCGGTCCGAGCCGACACTTTCCGTGCTTCGTCCAACTCCGCCAGCGTCTGCGTATGGGTGCCTTTGCTGACGCATCCGGCCGCCACCACGGCAGACACAGCCAGGAAGAATATCGTCGTGCGCGTCATGTCGATTCCTCCTTGTGTTGAGTGCCGTACTGAGCATACCCCCGTCGCTACCCTTACGCAACACGCCCGTCCTGGCAGCCTACCCTCTCGTCCCAGGCTGAGCGGCGACACCAACGGGGACGGCGGGGATCGGAGAGACGGCTCCCGGGATCAGCGAGCCTAACCCGCATTATTCATGAACGCTTCTGCTGCAATCGCGGATTCGCTGCTGGGCACCCATTGCTCCAAGATTGCAATTGGGTCCCGGCCGACGGCGGGCGTGCTCGCCGCTCAGTCCTTCGACGTACTGTTTCAAGTACGCCTCAGTCCCTCGCGGCTGTGCTAGCCCGTCTCGCGACGCGACTCCCGGGTACCCGTTGCTCGTTCATTGCAACGGGTGGAACGCGACGAACCGTCATGAATAATGCGGGCTAATGCGTCCGCATATACAGCATGAGCAGATGCGAGAAAGTTGCGGGCTTGCGGCTTTCGAGCACCTCCGTCAGGCGCACCCTATCCCGCGCGAAAAGACGTACCGATCGGGATGGGGACACCCCCAGGCCACTACACCCCCAGGCCACTACACCCTTCGCTTTCAACCGCACCGATGAACCGCCGGACGGAACGAATTCCAGCTTCAGCTCGGTCCCGACCGGTAGAGGATCGTGGTGTTCGATGAACAGTCCGTGTTCACCGACGGAGGACAGAAAACCTTCGTACCGGTCCCCGTCGGACGTGCAAAAGCGGACCCTGACATGAAGGTTCCGCCGCCGGACCGCAAAGGTGTCGCGGGGGTTGTCGGCGCCTTCCGGCATCAGTGAAAACGGTTGCGCTGGCCTCGGGCGAAGGAGGGCGGGCGCACGGCGGGTCAGTTGGCGGCGGCGGGCGCGCTCTTGACGATCATGATCGTCCTGGCATGCCCGTCGGGCTGAACCCAGACTTCGATGAGGTCGCCCGGTTTGATCTGGCCGTACATCTCCGTGTCCTTGCCGATGTGGAGCCGCCGTTCTTTACCCGATTCGTCTTTGACGATGTAGAACTCGCCGTCGATCCGGAGGAGTTCGACCTTGATCGACTGGGGAGAGCCGGTAACCGGAGCCGTGCTCGTGTCCGCCGCGAAGGTCGCGGGCTGGCCCAGCCAACAGCCGATGAGCGAGATAAGGGCAAATCCGGCGATCGCTCTCATGACAGCCTCCTCCTGATAGATGAAGGTTGATAAAGCGACGAAGGGACACGGCGTTGAACGCCGTGTCCCTTCCGCGGCAGACTGCACCGATTAATGACCGCCTTTATCCTTCTTTTCGTCCTTCTTTTCGTCCGTCAAGTTGCCGCCCTTGTGGCCTTTCTCCTCCTTCTTCTCCTCACCTGCGAAGACCGTCGTCGCGGTGTAGGTGACGGTCGTGGCCAGTCCGAATACCAACACGACGGCCATCGCGATCAATCCAGCCAACTTTCTCATGACACCCTCCTATCGGTAGAAAAAGCGGTTTGCGTCGCGCCATGCCCCATGCATGGCGCATGGATATTTCTTACAAAAATTCCTGTGACGGCCCAATGGACAAAAAGCCCGGATGCCTCCGAAAAATGTCCAGTTGCATTCCCACCCCGGCCGGGGGGAAGATAAGACCGCGCGCGAGGAGCCTCGATGGGCGAAGACCGGGACGTGTCGGGCAGGTTGAGCAGCGTCGTCGCCAATGCGGAGGAGTTCGACCGCTTTGCGGCGGAGGCGATGCCCGAGTTGCTTGATCGCGCCACCGGCCATACCAAACGGTTTTTGAAAGAAACGGGCCAGTGGGAGAACGATATCGCCCACGAGAAACTGGCCTTGCGGTGGGGGTACGAACTGGTCGAGCGGTTTTTGATCTGCGGCCGGACCGAGGTTCCCTGCCGTCCGCTGTTTTTATTGGACAGTCTGATCGCGAAATACTACAGCCAGCCGGACCCCCTCTGTTATCACAAGGACTTGTTGTCTCCGCTGGGCCGGTTTCTGGACGGGCTTACATCGCGGGCGGTTGTCAGCCGCGATGCGCTGATGGCGTTGTTCTACCATTTATACGGATTCGGACAGGGTCAGGTGGTGAAAATCCTGGGGCTCGGCATGGCCGAAAGCCAACGCGTCTATAAGAACTTCGAACGGTGGCGCCAGAGCGGCTGGCAACGGGCCGTCGAGGAGATTGGCCTCACCAAGGAAGAGCTGCGCGAACTGGAGGAGCAGAAGGAACAGCATCCCGAACGCGTGAACGCGGAGACCGAACGGCTCATTCGTCTGCTCCAGACCCATTATCGGAAGAGCGAACCCGAGCACTATCCCTGTCTGCCCCGACAGAAGTGGGACGAGCTGTTTCAGCAGGACTACGGGTACGACTACCGGGTTTGGCATCTGGCCATGTGTCGTGATTGTTTTGTCGAAGTCTGCGACCTTCGGTATATTGAGCTCAACGGCGCCTTGAAACCACGCATCGATCTCCATATCCGCCCGCGCCGGAAGGGCGGAGTGGTGGCCTTTTTCCTGCCGGAACAAGGAGGTGGGAGAGGACATGGAACAGGACGGCCTGCTCAGCGAATATCGCCAACGTCTGCTTGACGCGCTCAAGACCCATTCGATTCGGCGGCGTCGGGAAGAACCCGATCTGCTGCAAGTGTTCGTGAATCAAGAGCGGGTCGGCACGGTCGCCTCCGCAGGCACCGAACCGACATTCGCCTTTTCCAGTCGCGAACGGATCGTCCACTCCGTGGAGGTCCGGACGGAGGACGGCGTGCTCGTCGGCGGACTGTGCGCGCCGGAATTCGGCATCCGCTCCGCGCGCGTCCCGCTTTCGCGCGATGCGATCGAGATTACCGTCCACAACCGCATGGACGGAGGGTCGGTTCGGGTCTCGTACAAGGCCGCCCCGGCGTTGTGGCATCGGGTCCGGCAGGCTGCCGCTTCGCTTGCTTTCGGGGTCTCCAGTCCGGGGCCCCGCGAACTGGCATGGCCGCGCGTGTTGGTCCTGACCCAGGTCGTGCTCGCCGCAACGGTGGTGGTGCTGTGGACCGATCGGATGACCGGTTGGCTGAAACCTGAACCTCCGGTCATGCCCGCCAGCCAGGTCTCGGCGCTGGTTTCGGCGACGCAGGCCCACGTGGATCGCCTCCGGCAGGACGTCGCGCAATTGGCCGAAGCCCAGACCGAGGCCTTGGAGACCGTGCAGAGCCAGCGGCAGGAGTTGGAGCAGCTTCAGCGAACGCTGGCCGCGGTCGCGGAGATACAGCAGAAGCTCAACGACAGCGTGCTGACTGTGCGGAAGGACCTCGGCAACCGCAACAAGGCCGTCAGCCAAGAGGTGGAACACCTCACCCGCTTGCTCCTGAGCCGGGCCGATCTGGAGCGCGAACAGTTGCGCCATGAACTCAGAACCCTGACCGCAGCCAATGAGGCGTTGAGCAAGCAGATGGCTACGTTGGAGAGCAGCAATCAAGAGCTGAAAAATCGGCTGAAGTCGGCAGGCGTGGATGTGTCCAAGACCGTTCCGGCGTCTAGTGAGACCTCGGCGGTGGCCGGAAAGCCCAAAGACACCGCCGCGTCCACGCAAATCGCCGAGGCGCGCCCCGATCCCCAGGCGCAACCCTTCACCTTCTGGGTCACATTCCAAGAAGGGACGTCGGAAGAAAGCATCCAGCACTTGATCGACGAGATCCATGGCCGGAAGGGCTCCGTCAACGCCGGCTGGTATCCGGTGGAAGTGCCGCGACTGGTCGGTCCGCCCGACCGTTTTCTCGAGTCCATCCGGCAAGCTAAAATCGTCAAGGCTGTCAGCATCACCCGCGCCGCCGCTCCCGGCCAATAACGAGCCTTTTCTACGCGCACCGGCCGGCGCGCCGGTCGATCCGACCGTATCCGTTTGGCTCCGCGTCTCGTGTTCCGTGCCCGGTCGGCGCAACCGACGATCCACCCGCGACACCCCGCACTTGAATAGGCCGACGACCGGGGAGGATAATTCCCAGCTACGGGAGTGTGCCGGAGGAATGACCTCGCGCAATGACACATCCCTTGTCCTCGGGGTCACGGGACTGATCCTCGGCCTGTTCCTTCTCGACCTTTCGCTTCCGCTGGGAGTGGCCAACGGCGTCCTGTACAGCGGCGTCGTGATTCTGGCTTGCGCGTCCTCCAGCCGGCGGGTTCCTCTCATCACCGCAGGATGCTGTTCCAGTCTCGACGCGTTGGGCGCGTGGTTGAGTCCGACGCTCGCCGGAGTGCCGACCTGGATGGTGCTGACCAATCGGTTGTTCAGCGTGCTCGTCATCTGGATCCCCGTGCTGTTCTTTCTGCAACGCCGGCGGGCGGAAGAATCCCTCCGCCGCGCCTACGAAGAGATGGAAGTCCGGGTGCAGGAACGGACGGCGGAGCTGGCCAGCGTCAACAAAGCGCTGGTGGCCGAAATCACGGAACGGATGGAGACCGAGCGGTCTCTGCGCGCCAGCGAGGAGCGGTTTCGCTTACTGGTGGAAGGCACGCAGGACTATGCGATTTTTCTTCTGGACCCTGAGGGGTTGGTGGCCAGTTGGAACGCCGGCGCCGCGCGCGTCATCGGTTACAAGTCGGACGAGATCCTCGGCTGCAGTTTCGCCCGGTTGTATCCGCCGGACGACGAGCGGAGCGGCAAGCCCCGACGGCAGCTCGAACAGGCCGCCGCCCAGGGGCGTGTGGAGGACGAAGGCTGGCGAGTCCGCCGGGACGGCTCCCGCTTTTGGGCCAACGTGGTGCTCACGGCCCTGCGGGACGAGTCGGGACGGCTGCGCGGGTTCCTCAAGATCACGCGCGATGTCACGGAGCGCAAGCAGGCCGAGGAGGCTCTCCGCCTCCAAAGCGTCGTCGCCGCCAATATGGCCGAGGGGATCTGCCTGGTCCGTAAGAGCGATGCGACCATCGTGTACGCCAATCCTACGTTCGAACACATCTTCGGGTACGACCCCGATGAACTGACGGGCAAGCCCGTCGGGATCGTCAACGCGCCGGGCGAGGCGGCTGGTGAGATCGCCCGCCAGCTCGATGCCGTCGGCGTATGGAAAGGGGAGATCCTCAACCGAAAAAAAGACGGGACGCCGTTCTGGTCCTGGGCCAGCATCTCCACGCTGGAACATCCAGAGCACGGAACCGTGTGGGTCGCCGTCCATTCGGACATCACGGACCGGAAGCGCGTCCAGCAAGCGCTCGAAGCCAGCCAGCAGGCACTGCGGCAGAGCCGCGAGGAGCTGCGGGCCCTGGCGGCCCGCCTGTTGACCGCGCAGGAAGAAGAGCGGCGGCGCCTGTCCCGCGACCTGCACGACGACGTCAACCAGCGGCTGGCGATGTTGACCGTGGAAGTGGAAACGCTGGAGCGGAGCCTGCCGTCGTCCCCTGAACGGATCGGCCGGGGGCTGCGGACGGTTCAGGAGCGTCTGGCGGAACTCTCGGACGACGTCAGACACCTGGCTTATCAATTCCATCCCTCGATCCTGGACGACTTGGGCCTGCCGATCGCGCTGCAGCGCCTGATCGACGATTTTTCCGCGCGGACCGGCATCAAGGGCACCTTTGTGCTGCGCAACGTCGCCGACCCGTTGCCGCAGACGGTGTCCACCTGCCTCTACCGGGTGGCGCAGGAAAGCCTCGGCAATGCGAGCCGGCACGCCAACGCATCCTGCGTCGATGTGGAGTTGGCCGGCGTCGAACAGGGGGTGACCCTGACCGTGCGGGACAACGGCTGCGGCTTCGACCTCAAGCTCGTGAAACGCCGGCAGACCGGGCTGGGTCTGGTCAGCATGAAGGAACGGGTGCGTCTCGTAAACGGAACGTTCGACATCGCGTCGGGTCCCGGCCAGGGCACGTCGGTGCGCGTCTGGATCCCGGTGCCCGGGAGAACCGCATGAGTCCATTGCCGCGGGTGCTGTTAGCGGACGATCACACGCTGGTCTTGGAAGGATTCCGCAAGCTGTTGGGCGAGCGGTACGAGGTGGTCGGTACGGTCGAGGACGGCCGCGCGCTGCTTGAAGTCGCGCCCCGGCTTCGACCCGACCTCGTGACGCTGGACATCTCGATGCCGCTGCTGAACGGGATCGACGCGGCGCGCCAACTGAAGAAGCTGATGCCGGAGGTCAAACTCGTCTTCGTCACGATGCACGCGGATCCGGCCTACGTGAACGAAGCCTTCAAAGCGGGCGCATCCGGGTATCTCTTGAAACGGTCGGCGGGCGCGGAACTCATCCAGGCGATCGACTCCGTCCTTGACGGCCACTTCTACATCACGCCGCTGATCACCAAAGACCTCATCCACTCGCTGTTGGACAGTGGGAGCAGTCCAGTCTCCCGCCGCGATTCGTTGACCCTCCGCCAACGCGAGGTGTTACAGCTCGTGGCCGAGGGACGCTCGAACAAGGAAATCGCCAAAGTGCTTAACATTTCAGCGAAAACCGTCGAATTCCACAAGTCCCAGATCATGGAGCAACTCAACCTCCATACGACGGCGGAATTGACCAAGTACGCGATCGCCCACGGCCTGACCACCTCCCAGTAATCCCCCCTCACCGACGCACTCGTGCCGATTGTCGCGCACCCTGGGGATTTTCCTCTTCGCTCCTGGGGAGATGACGGGTTTTCTTTTTCCCCTCATCACGGTATCGGAGGGGCGCGTTGACGATGCCCCATTTCCCTAAACAGAGGGCCGGCCGCGTCAATCGCGAGAAACCGCAGGGCAGCGGCCGGATCCAGTGAGGCATAGTAGGGAAAGGGAGGACAAGTTTGCGCGAGGTGTCTGTCCGGTCGCGCCGATTATGAGCGCGACCGGCTCAAGCGAAGCTTGGTGTGGAGGATGGCGATGACGACGTTGGTTCCTCTGTGTTCGCTGTGCCGGCGCGTCCGGGACGATAACGGAATCGGATTCGGTCAGGGCGAATGGGGCGACGTGCTGGCCTACATGAAGCGATATCGTCTCGCCCCTGCGGATTTCATTTTTTCCCACACGTACTGTCCCGATTGCTGCGTGTTCTATCGGCAGCTTATGAGCTATGGGCGCGGCGATCAGAGTTTCGTCGACCGACCCGCTTACCGCCCGGCGGCCGGCACGTGAGTGTGTGAGTGATGGTAGAGACACCCGAGGAATCGCGCACCGCGAGGTCCCCGATGGGATGCCCACGTTGCCATAGCTTGATGGTGCAGGAGACGTTCGTCGATTGGGAATCCGACACCGGAGCCTTGTATTTCACGGGCTGGCGCTGCATCACGTGCGGAGACATCGTCGACCCCCTCATCGTGCAAAACCGCATCGCCCGTCCGGAGCCAGCGCACGGCCGGGCCCGATCCAAGAAGGCCGGCATCGTGATCAGTTGAGGCGATCCGCACCGCGGATCGTGAGCGAGAGGGGCGCGTGAGTGGAAGGCATAGATGCGGCGACCGCGAGCCCTCCCCCGATTCGCGACGGCGCGAGGAAACGGGACAGGACGGAGGCGATGAACAGCCCCGGGATGCGCAGAAGAATCCTGGTGGTCGACGACGATGAGCAGTCCCGCGCGATCGTCTGCAACCGGCTGCTGGCGATGGGGTTCGACGTCGTCGGAGAGCAGGACGGCCGCGCGGGCCTTGCGCGAATCGCGACGGACACGGACCGGACTCCGATCCACGGCGTGCTGCTTGACCTGCACACGCCGAGTCCGGACGGGATAGCCATGCTCCGGGAAATACGTGACCGGCACCCGGAAATCCCCGTGATTATGATGTCCACCGCGGCCGATTTGGATCGACTCAGGGCGGCGATCACGCTCGGCGCAGGCGAGTATCTGGTCAAACCGTTCGACCAGGACCTCTTCGCCAAGAAATGCCGACGGATCTTCCTGGGCCACGACGACCCGGCCTGAGGCGGACGCACGGTCTTGCGTCGGACCGGTGCCCGCCTTTCTTCGGTTTCTCCCGACGCAATCTCCGACAGTCCCCCACGCGTTCACCCGCCGCTGGCGCGCAGACGACGGCCGACCCGTCGAAAACGAAGTTGCATAAAACGCCCGGATGGACGACACTTAAAAAGGATACAGCGGGTCACGTCACGTATGGCGGACTTCCATCAAAACGGCGTCGTCACCGTGCTCCACCGGCTGGGGCAGCCGAACATCGAGCAACTGGAAATCGAACTCGAACGCCACGCCTCGGAGAATCCGATCGCCCTCGTGCTGCCTTCGCTCTACGCGGAACTCGAGCGGCCGGCGTTGAAAGGCATCGTGGAAACGCTGAAACATGTCCGGTACCTGAACGAGATCGTGATCTCGCTCGACCGGGCTTCCGCACTGGAGTTCCGCCTGGCGAAGCAGTATTTCTCCGCGCTCCCCCAACGCGTGCGGATCATCTGGAACGACGGCGCGCGCATCCAGGAGATCCTCAAACTGCTGGTCTCCCACGAGATCGACATCGGCCTGCAGGGCAAAGGGCGAGGCTGTTGGACCGCCTTCGGATACGTGTTGGCCCGGCGGCAGAGCAAGGTGATTGCGCTGCATGACTGCGACATCCTCAGCTACAACCGGGAATATCTCGCCCGGCTCTGTTACCCGATCGCCAATCCCAACCTCGGTTACGAATTCTGCAAGGGCTACTACGCCCGGGTGACCGAGCGGCTCCACGGCCGCGTGACCCGGCTGTTCATCACACCGTTGCTGCGGAGCCTCCAGCAGCTTGTGGGTCCCCAGCCGCTGCTCACGTTCCTCGACAGCTTCCGCTATCCGCTGGCCGGTGAGTTCGCGATGGTGAGGGATCTGGCCTGGATCAATCGCATCCCCGGCGACTGGGGGCTGGAGATCGGGGTGCTGGCGGAGGTGCACCGTAACTGTGCGTTGCGGCGGATCTGTCAGGTAGATATCGCAGACGCGTATGAGCACAAACACCAGCCGTTGTCCGCGAACAACCCGGAAGGCGGCCTGCTCAAGATGTGCGTGGACATTACGAAGGCGCTGTTCCGAAACCTGGCCAGCGACGGGGTCGTTCTTTCAGAGAGCACGCTCAAGACCCTGCGGGCGACTTATCTGCAGGCGGCCCAGGAAGCCATCAGTCGCTACGAGAACGACGCGGCCATCAACAGCCTGAAATTCGACCGTCACGAGGAACGGACCGCCGTCGAGGTGTTCCTCAAAGGCATCAAGCTCGCGACGGACCGCTTTTTGGAGGATCCCCTGGGTGTGCCGATGATTTCCAATTGGAGCCGAGTGACCGCCGCAGTGCCGGATATCTTCGGCCGACTGATCGAAGCGGTCGAGGAAGACCATGACTGGGAACCGGGCGGAGAACCCAAATCCCGCCGGTCTGCGAAATCCACGAAAGAGGAGTCATGACGGAAACCCGATCCACGTCGCCGCCTCGCATGTTCCTGATTCTCTGCGCCGTCCTCGGCGCCGCGTCAGGTTGCAGCGGCCTGCACGAGACCAGCCGCACGGGCGCCGTACATTATGTGCAGATCCGTGACCAGATCAGCCCGCAGACTCTGTACGTCAACGTCGGCGACGAGGTCCGCTGGCAGAACTTCCGGGAGCGCCCCGTCAACGTGGGCATCCTCGAGCACAAGAAACTAAACCAGGTCTCCTGCCAGAAGGGATTCATGAGCTTCGGCGCGATCCAGGATCTGGTGACGATCAACCCGGAGCAGTACGCGAGCCTCTGCTTCGCCCAGACCGGCACAGTCCATTACAATGTCTGGATGGAACCCGATGATCCGAAGGGCACGATGAGCCCGACCGCCACGATTCGGGTGAGCGAGGCGGCGCCGTGATGCATGGAAGCGCGCTGCGTGAGACGTGAAGCGTATCTCGTAGACGATTGATAAATACCGGATGCGAGTGACACGTCACAAGCGACGAACCGTGGGCGCCCCGTGGAACATCAAGTGCGAACCGTTCCGTATTCTCCTCATGACGGATAACGGATCATGGACCACGGATGACGATTGGCGGAGGAACCGCCGCGCGACGCACCTGCTGTCCGGGTATCGTCGCAACTCGCGCATCACGCATCACGTTTTACGCATCACACCTCACTGATCGCTTACGGCGATTTTCCACACGGCGAAACAAGATGCCTGCCAACGACACACCCCTGGCGCCCGAGACCGAGGAGAAAGTCCGGCGACTCGGCGAGGCGGATATCTTGGTAGGAATCCCCAGTTACAACAACGCCGAAACGATCGGGCACGTCGTGCGGGCCGTCAATGCGGGCTTGGCGAAGTATTTCCCCGGCGCCCGATCGGTCCTGGTCAACTCGGACGGAGGCTCATCGGATGGAACGCAGGAAGTGGTCAACCGGACGGCCGCGGATCTCCATGCCATGTTCATCGGCGACCGCCAGAGCCCGCTGCACAAGATCATCACGCCCTACCACGGCATCCCCGGGAAGGGCAGCGCGTTCCGGACCATCTTCGAGATCGCCCGCCGCTTGAAGGCGAAGGCGTGCGCGGTGGTGGACTCCGATCTGCGCAGTATCACGCCCGAATGGATCGAGTTGCTGATCCGTCCCGTGCTGGAGGAGCAGTACGATTACGTGGCGCCTTATTACCTGCGCCACAAGTACGACGGCACCATCACCAACAGCATCGTGTATCCGCTGACGCGCGCGCTCTACGGACAGCGGATCCGCCAGCCCATCGGCGGCGACTTCGGGTTTTCCGGGCGTCTGGCGGACCACTACCTGGACAAGCATGTCTGGGAATCCGACGTCGCCAAGTTCGGCATCGACATTTGGATGACGACGGAAGCCATCGCAAGCGGCGCCCGCGTATGCCAGAGCTTCCTGGGTGCCAAGATCCACAACCCAAAAGACCCGGCCGCGGACCTGTCCGCCATGCTGGTCCAGGTGTTGGGTGCCGTCTTCGCCCTGATGGAGGAACATGCCGGGATCTGGTCCGTGCTCCGAGGATCAAACCCGGTCAAGCTGTTCGGCTTCCAGTACGAGGTCGGGGTCGAGCCCGTGAACGTCAACGTGGATCGCATGATCGCCAGCTTCCGCCAAGGTTTAACGGACCTGGGCGCCATTTGGGATCAGATGCTTTCGTCCGAGACGATGAAACAGCTGCGCTCCCTTGGAACCGCCTCGCCGCAGGAGTTCCGTATTCAGGACGACCTGTGGGCGCACGTGGTCTATGACGCCGCCGTGGCATACCATGAACGGGTGATGCCGCGAGACCACTTGCTCAAGGCGTTCACCCCGCTCTATCTGGGCCGTACCGCCACGTTCGTGCTGGAAACTCAGGCCCTGACCTCGGCGGAGGCCGAGGACCGGATCGAGGCCCTGTGTCAAACCTTCGAGAAGCACAAGACGTATTTGGTGGCACGATGGAAGCCAAAAGAGTGACAACGTGATGGGTGATGCAGTCATTCGTGATTGGGAATTGACCGTGCTGTTCTCTCCATCGCTCAATCACCGATCACGTACTCACCGATTAGCAACACTCGGCCTCGGAGGCTCGGAGATCAAGAAAAGCAAGTGGGTTGAGGACTCTATCCGCCGGCATCAATGACTATAAGGAGATGAAGAACTGGCGGCCCGAGCGGAGCTTGGTGAGGAGGCGACCATGAAAGACTTTTGGGAAAGAGCCTTGTTGCAGCCGCTGGAACTGTTGGGCCGCCAGGTGTTGGGCGTGCTTCCCAACATTCTTGCGATGACCATCATTCTGTTGGGGGGCTTGCTGGTCGCCTGGGGCGTCAGCCATCTCATCGAACGGGTGCTGCGGGTGGTCGGGTTGGATCACTTGTGCAACCGAATCGGCGTTAGTGCGGCCCTCCTGCGCGGCGGCGTGAAGACGGACCCGTCGCGCCTCGTCGGGCGCGCCGCCTACTGGCTGATCGTGATTTTCTCGACCATGGCGGCATTGGGAGCTTTGAACCTGCAGCCGATCAACCAGTTCGCCAAATCGTTCCTGGCCTATGTCCCGCATTTGTTCACGGCGGCTGTGATCCTCGTCGCCGGGTATCTCCTGTCCAACTTTATTTCGCAAGCCGTACTGATCGCAGCCGTCAACGCCGGGCTTCCGCCGGCGCGGCTGGTGGCGGCCTGCTCACGTTGGGGGGTTCAACTGCTCGCCGTCGCGATGGCGTTGGAGCAACTGGGCATCGCCCAGAACATCGTGGTGGTGGGCTTCGGGATCACGCTGGGCGGCGTGGTGATGGCTGCGGCGATCGCCTTCGGGTTGGGCGCCAAGGATCTCGCGAAAGACTTTCTGGAGCGTCGCCTGTCGAACCGGTTCAAAGACCGAGCGCCGGATGACCTCAGACATCTCTGAAGAGAGCACGATTTGGTGATCTGGTGAATTGGTAGAACATCGCGAATAGCTGGTAGCGACCAGCAAACAGCTTTGAGCTATTCGCCGCGAGCTAGTAGGTTGTTGAAAAACTATTTGGACACCCTCGAAACGCAGAACGATAAGAGATCGCACGTGCGGTCAGAAGGCCCCGCAGGATGTTCAAAAAGGCCGTCCAGCGCGGCCGCAGCGAGCGAAGAGGCGAGGCGTACTTTTCGCTGTACGTTGAGCCTCTGAGCGACGCGAGAACAAAGCTGGCGGGCTTTTTCAACATCCTGCCAGTAGCGGTTTGAGCGAGGCGCGGGGTGAGACAATGACGGATCGCCGGTCGGCGAAGTTCATGGCGATCGGTCTGGGTGTGGGTGTGGGTGTGGGTGTGTGCCTCTCCGCCTCAGCCTGCGCCCAGGCTTCTCCGCCCGATACGGAGACAACGCTCGTCTTCAAACACGGAAAGCTGGCCGCTCGGCCCGGGGCGATCGCCGGGATCCTGCGCGAGTTCGAGCGCCAACATCCCGGCGTCACCGTGCGGGAAGAGGTGTTGCCCAGCGCCTCGGATCAGCAACATCAATTCTACGCCGTCAATCTCGAAAGCCAGAGCCCGGGGTTCGATCTCCTCGCCGCAGACATCATCTGGGTGCAGGAGTTCGCGAGGGCCGGCTGGCTTCGCGACCTGGACGACGTCGTCCCGCCTACGGAACGCCGGGAGTTTTTCCCCGCCGCCCTTCAGGCGGCGACGTTCGAAGGACGCCTCTACGCGGCGCCCTGGTACGTGGACGCGGGCGTCCTGTTCTATCGTCGCGACCTGCTCGAGCGGCACGGCTTCGCGCCGCCCCGCACCTGGCCCGAACTGGTTCGCACGGTCCGCGTGATTCTCGCGCGGGAACGGGACCCCGCGCTGAAGGGATTCGTCTGGCAGGGCAAACAGTACGAAGGCCTCGTCTGCACGGCGTTGGAATTTATCCGCAGTCACGGCGGGGACCTGCCTGCAGGCGACGAGGCCGCGGTCGTCGAAGCTCTGACCTTCATGCGCTCACTGATCACCGAGGGCATCTCGCCGCAGTCGGTGGTGACGTCGGACGAGGAAGCCACCCGACACCAATTCGGCGCCGGCCATGCCATCTTCATGCGCAATTGGCCCTATGCCTGGACAATCTTCCAACGGGAAGATGCGCCTTTGCGCGGCAAGATCGGCTTGGCGCCTCTGCCTTCGGCTCCGGGACAGGCCTCATCCCCCGTGTTGGGCGGATGGATGTTGGCCATCCCGACGAGGACGGCGCACGCGAAAGAGGCGGGCGAACTGCTTCGGTATCTTACCAGCCCGGAAGTCCAGGAGATCATCGCGAAAGAGATCGGTTACAACCCGACCCGGCCGGCTCTGTACCGGCGCGGGTCCCTGCCCCACCATGGGACACGGTTCAAAGACCTGTATCCCGTGCTGGAAGCGGCCAAACCACGCCCGGTGACACCCTACTACCTGATGTTGTCGCAGGCCTGGCAGCCGGAACTGAGCGCAGCCTTGGTCGGGACCAAGTCGGCGGCGGAGGCCCTGACGTCTCTGCGACGGCAGACCGCATACATTCTGTCGCTCGAGGAGCACCGGCCGATTTCCGCTTCCACGGTGGGCGGGCGGCGGGAGTCGTGACGGCAATGCGCTCGGCCCGAGAGCGTGCGAAGATACCGGATTCCGTATGGGGATACCTGTGCGCGGCCCCCGCCGTCCTGCTCTTGGTGGCACTGGCTCTGGGTCCGATCCTCGCCGCCGTCGGCCTGAGCTTCCAGCGGCGCCTCCCGATCTTCGGCCTCCATGAGTTCGTCGGTTCCGCCAATTACCTGCGGCTGATCGAAGACGACCGGTTCTGGTCCGCCTGCCGGGTCACCCTGTACTTTACCGGCGTTTCGGTCGCAGCCGAACTGGCGCTCGGGTTGGCGATCGCGCTGCTGTTGGATCGAATCGGGACCCGGCTCCCGTGGGTGCAAGCGATCGTGCTTATTCCGTGGGCGGTGCCGACGGTCGTCTCCGCCCGCATGTGGGACTGGCTCTACCAGTTCGACCACGGGTTGATCAATTACGTATTAATGGGCGTAGGCCTGATCCGGCATCCGGTCGACTGGACTGGCGATCCGAGTTGGGCGATCCATGCCGCGATCGCGATGGACGTGTGGAAGGCGACGCCCTTCGCCGCCTTACTGCTCCTGGCCGGTTTGAAGGCCATCCCGCAAGACCTTTATCGCGCCGCGCGCGCGGACGGCGCGGGAGCCTGGGCCATTTTCCGCCGCATCACGCTGCCGCTCCTTGCGCCGACGATCCTGATCGTGTTGGTGTTCCGTTCGCTGGATGCATTCCGCGTCTTCGACGCGGTCTATGTCCTGACCGGCGGCGGCCCCGGCAATAGCACCGAAACCCTGTCCATCTACGCCTACAAGACTTTGTTTCAGACCTTGCAGTTCGGCTATGGGTCCGCGTTGGCCTGTGCGATGTTCGGACTCATGCTGGTTATGATCGGTGGATACCTGTTTCTCCTCCGCCGCCGACTCAGGGCGGCGGGGTGAAATTGGGTGATTGGGTGAAAGGCGAGGCGGGTGCGTCACGCGTGACCCGTGACGGGAAAGGCGAGACCAGACAGACCGAATAGACCAGATGGACAAGCGCTTAACGCGCGAGTCCCGCTCGTTGCGCGATTCGATTGACGCATGACAAAGACCTCCGCGCACAGCTACGGTAGGCGCTCGTCCCTGTCGGCCGGCGTCGGACCGGCGACGAGGGGAGTCCTTCTCGCGCTGGTCGTGCTGTTTTGTCTCGGCCCGGTCCTGTGGCAAGTCATCACCTCGACGAAACCGGATGCCGATCTCCTCCGGCTGCCGCCGATCCTGCCGGACCATCCGACCTCAGTCCATTATCGTCTGGTGCTGGGCCATTCGCAGTTGGACAGAAATCTGCTCAACAGCGCGCTCGTGGCCGCAAGCGCGACGGTTCTGGCCGTGGGACTCGGCGCCTTGTGCGCCTTCGCCGTGGCCCGCCTGCCGATCAAGGGAAAGCCGGTCGTCCTCGGGCTCGCCCTGTCGATCTCGATGTTCCCGCCTATCGCGGCGATCAGCCCGTTGTACCTACTGGTGCGTGAACTGGGGCTTCGAGACACGCTGACGGCGCTGATACTGACCCACACCACCTTCGCCCTGCCATTGGCCGTATGGATCCTGGCCGGCGTCTTCCGGCAGATTCCGGTGGAACTCTATTGGGCCGCCCGCGTGGATGGATGCGGCCCCGTGCGCGCACTGGTCTCGGTGATCCTACCGTCGGCGCTGCCGGGCGTCGCGGTGGCGGGGCTGCTCGTCTTCATCTATTCCTGGAACGAGTTCATGTTCGCTCTGACGTTGACCGCCAGCGATGCGTCGCGCACGGCGCCGGTCGCCATCGCGCTGTTCCCCGGCTTGCACGAAACGCCGTGGGGCGAGATGGCCGCCGCCACCATCCTTGTCACGGCGCCCATCGTCCTGCTCGCGCTGGTTTTCCAACGCCAGGTCGTGGCCGGTCTCACGGCGGGCAGCGTCAAGGGATGAGGTCCGCTTGACTGCTCGCGGAAGCGGTTTATAGGATTTTTGCATGCACACACGGCACCGCAGGTGAAGTGCATCATGATGGACAGCTGTCATAGCCCTTCAGACCGCCCGGTGGCTGTGACAATACCTAACAACTAGCAGTGAAGCGCTCAGAGCTGTCGGCTGCTTGCTGTTTTCGAGACTGGAGGTGGAACGTGTCCCATGGTCCATGCTGTTGCGGATCCGCAAGTCCTTTCCAAGAAGCCTCAAGCTCCGTTTACGGTCTTGGTGGTCCAAGACAATTCGGCTGATACGGAGATGCTCCTGCATGCGCTCGAACAGGCCAAGCTCAAAACCTTCGACGACCAACTCGACATCGAAGTCCGCGCGACCGCGGAAGGCGCGGTCCAGTTGCTCAACGAGCGGACGGTGGACCTCGTCCTCACCGACCTGGTCCTGCCCGCCATG
>Ga0070741_10000495_pt1 | contig 142574 bp, 135 predicted proteins | sample Coa_R1_4_FD_66440 | JGI IMG/M metagenome (GOLD analysis project Ga0070741, IMG submission 66440) | Surface soil microbial communities from Centralia Pennsylvania, which are recovering from an underground coalmine fire - Coalmine... | ecosystem: Environmental > Terrestrial > Soil >... | reverse complement strand
GCGCTTCGGCGTTATGTGTGGTGTGGGGAGCGAAATCTCCTGCAGCCCCGTAGCGGAGGTCAGCAATGGTCATGCCTCCGGGGGTCCGCGAAGCAAGCCGTAACCCATCGCGCGCGGGACATCGTGTTCTGACGAGACCTGCGGTTTGACTATCTCATGCCTTCGCTCCGCGAGGAACGAAGGCCCGTAGATCCCGAAGGATCACGGATGTCCCGCGCGCCCTTGGATTTCCAACGGCGCTGCTCTTCAAAAAATCAGCGCCGCGCTGAAAGTGCCGTGCATTGGCGGCGACGACAGCCCCACTTCAAATTCTCGGTTCAAATGTTATATTGTTACAAAGTACGGAAACCCTTATGAGCCAAGCGCATCATCACCATTCGGCGCCGTCCAACGGGCCCTCGATCCTGCGGCTGTCGGTGTGGCAGCGGCTCGCTTATGCCGCGGGCAGCATCGTGATCCTCTGGGCTGCCGCTCTCTGGGCGATGCGGTGATCCCGATGCACGCGCAGCTCCAATTCCGCGATCTCACGCTCGGCTATGACCGCCACCCGGCGGTGCATCATCTCAACGGTTCAGTGCTGCCCGGCACACTGCTCGCGCTGATGGGACCGAACGGCGCCGGCAAGTCGACGCTGCTCAAAGGCATTGTCGGCGCGCTCACTCCGCTCGCCGGCCGCATCGAGCGCGACGGTTTGCATCCGCGCGATATCGCCTACCTGCCGCAGATCGCCGACATCGACCGCTCGTTCCCGATCAGCGTCTACGACATGGTGGCGATGGGCCTGTGGCGCCGCGCCGGCCTGTTCGGCGGCATCGACGGCAAAGGGCGGCACGCCATCGAGCACGCGATCGCCGCGGTCGGCCTCACCGGCTTCGAAGGCCGCGCCATCGCCACGCTCTCCGGCGGGCAGATGCAGCGCATGCTGTTCGCGCGGCTGCTGCTCCAGGACGCGCGCGTGATCGTGCTCGACGAGCCGTTCACCGCGATCGACGCGAAGACTTCGGCCGATCTTCTCGATCTCGTGCGCCGTTGGCATGCGGAGCAGCGCACGGTGATTGCCGCGCTGCACGACATCGACGTGGTGAAGACGAATTTCCCGCAGACGCTGCTGCTCGCGCGCGCGCCGGTCGCCTGGGGCGCCACGGCCGAGGTGCTCACGCCGGCGAACCTGCTCAAGGCGCGGCAGATGTCGGAGGCGTTCGACGACCACGCCGCGGCCTGCGCGCATGCCGATGCAGCGGCTTGAAGCGAATGTACGATTTCTTCCTGGCCCCCTTCGAATTCGAGTTCATGCGCCGCGCGCTTGCCGGCACGCTGGCGCTTGCGTTCGGCGCTGCGCCGGTCGGCGTGTTTCTGATGCTGCGGCGGATGAGCCTCGTCGGGGACGCCATGGCGCATGCGATCCTGCCCGGCGCCGCGGTCGGCTTCCTGCTCTACGGTCTGAGCCTCTATGCGATGACCGCGGGTGGGCTGATTGCCGGCTTCGCCGTCGCGATCGGTGCTGGCCTGATCGCGCGCGTGACCGAGCTCAAGGAAGACGCCTCGCTCGCCGCCTTCTACCTCGTCTCGCTGGCGATCGGCGTCACCATCGTGTCGCTCAAGGGCACCAATATCGATCTCCTGCACGTGCTGTTCGGCTCGGTGCTGGCGCTCGACGACGAGACGTTGATCCTGATTGCGACGAATGCGACCATCTCGCTGCTCGTGCTTGCGGTGATCTACCGGCCGCTGGTGCTCGAATGCGTCGACCCAGGCTTCCTGCGCTCGGTGAGCCGCGCCGGCGCGCCGGCGCATCTCGCTTTCGTGGCGCTGGTCGTCATCAACCTGGTCAACGGCTTCCACGCGCTGGGCACGCTGCTTGCGGTCGGCATCATGATGCTGCCGGCCGCGATCGGCCGCTTCTGGTCGCGCGACATCACCCGGATGGTGCTGATTGCGGTCACGGCTGGCGTGTTGAGCGGCTACGCCGGATTGCTGCTCTCCTTCCATGCTGGTGTGCCGTCAGGCCCCGCGATCATCCTCGTCGCCGGCGCGCTCTACGCGCTGTCGGTGATCTTCGGCCGCGTCGGCGGCCTTGTGCGCCAGCTGTTTCCCGGCCGGCATCTCGAGGCGTGACGATGCTCCGGGTCTTCCTTTGTGCGCTCGTTCTGACGCTCGGCCTTGCGCCTGCCTCGGCGCAGCAACCGAAGCTGAAGGTTGTCGCCACCTTCTCGATCCTTGCGGATCTCGCCCGCAATGTCGGTGGCGATCGCATCGAGGTGACCTCACTGGTCGGACCGAACGGCGATGCGCACGTCTATGCACCGTCGCCGGCGGATGCGCGGACGCTCGCCGCGGCGCAGCTCATCGTCGAGAATGGGCTCGGCTTCGAAGGCTTCATGGAGCGGCTGGTCAAGGCCTCGGGCACCAAGGCGCCGGTGGTCGTCGCCAGCAAAGGTGTGCGGCCGCTGCACGACGGCAATGAGATCGATCCGCATGCCTGGCAATCGGTCGCCAATGCCAAGCTTTATGTCGTCAATATCCGCGACGCGCTCAAGCAAGTCGATCCCGCGGGCGCTTCGGTCTATGACGCGCAGACGCGTGGCTATCTCGCGAAACTCGACGCGCTGGAGGGCGAGGTGAAGGCAACGATCGCCGCGATCCCGCCGGAGCGTCGCAAGATCATCACCACCCACGACGCCTTCGGCTACTTCGCCGCCGCCTACGGCCTAAAATTCATCGCGCCCGAGGGGGTCGCGACCGACTCCGAGGCCTCGGCCAAGGCGATCGCCGCGATCATCACCCAGGTCCGCGTGGAGAAAGTGCCGGCGATCTTCCTGGAAAACATCATCGATCCGCGGCTGATGAAGATTATCGCCCATGAAACCGGAGCCCGGATCGGCGGCACGCTCTTTTCCGATGCGCTATCCGCTGCAAACGGCCCGGCGTCCACTTATATTGACATGATGCAAAACAATATTAGGCAGTTCAGCGCCGCGCTGGCGTCCTCCTGACCGTTCCCCGAGGTTCTCCGTATGTCTGACAAAATCCCTGTCACCGTGCTCACCGGCTACCTGGGCGCCGGCAAGACCACGCTGCTTAACCGCATCCTCTCCGAGCCGCACGGGCAGAAATTCGCCGTGATCGTCAACGAATTCGGCGAAATCGGCATCGACAACGACCTCGTGGTCAATGCCGACGAGGAAGTGTTCGAGATGAACAACGGCTGCATCTGCTGCACGGTGCGCGGCGACCTCGTGCGCATCATCGACGGGCTGATGCGGCGCAAGGGGAAGTTCGACGCCATCATCGTCGAGACCACCGGTCTCGCCGATCCGGCGCCGGTGGCACAGACCTTCTTCGTCGACGAGCAGGTCGGCGCCAAGACCAAGCTTGACGCGGTGGTCACGGTCGCCGACGCCAAGTGGTTGAAGGATCGCCTCAAGGACGCCCCGGAAGCGAAGAACCAGATCGCTTTCGCCGACGTCATCCTTATCAACAAGACCGACCTGGTGACGCCGGAGGAGCTCTCCGAGATCGAGGCGCGCATTCGCGGGCTGAACCCTTACGCCAAGCTGCATCGCACCGAGCGCGCCAAGATCGCAATCAACGAGGTGCTTGGCCGCAATGCGTTCGACCTCGAGCGCATCCTCGACATCGAGCCGGAATTCCTCGAGAGCGACGGTCACGATCACGATCATGACCATGACCATGACCATGATCATCATCACCACGATCACGACCACCATCATCACGGCAGTGGCCTCAAGCACTATCACGACGAGGAGATGCAATCGCTGTCGCTGAAGACCGACAAGCCGCTCGATCCCGACAAGTTCTTCCCGTGGGTGCAGGACCTCGTCGCCAAGGACGGTCCCGCGATCCTGCGCTCCAAGGGCATCCTCTCGTTCAAGAACGATCCGCAACGTTTCGTCTTCCAGGGCGTGCACATGATCCTCGACGGCGATCATCAGCGCGAGTGGAAACCGGACGAGAAGCGCGAGAGCCGCATCGTCTTCATCGGCCGCAATCTGCCGGAGGAGCGCATCCGGCAGGGCTTTGAAAGCTGCATTGCCTAGCGCGCGGCCTTCACTGTGACCGACACCCGCGACGAGATCGCCTCCATCACCGACCGCGTCCGCCCGATTGCGGCCGGCGCGGGCGTGGTCGGCGTGCACGTGCTCAAGGGCATGCCGGTGTTCGTGCTCGGCGAGGAGGCGTTGCTGTTCGCGCCGCAGGGTGAGGAGCGCCGCGTCGCGGTGCATGCCGGCGCCATTCTCGACGCGGTTGCCGACGGCAAGCAGATCGTCACCGCCGGCGACGACGGCCGCGTGGTTGCGACCGGCGTCGACGGCAAAACCAGCGAAATCGCCACCGACGCCAAGAAACGCTGGATCGACCATGTGGCGCTCGGTCCCGACGGCGCTGTGGCGTGGTCGGCGGGCAAGACCGCCTTCGTGCGCACCGGCAAGGGCGAGCTGCGCAGCTTCGATGCGCCGTCGACAGTCGCAGGGCTTGCCTTTGGGCCGAAAGGCTTTCGTCTGGCGATCGCGCACTACAACGGCGTGACGCTGTGGTTTCCGAATGCCAAGGATGCCAAGCCGGAAGTGCTGGAGTGGAAGGGCTCGCATCTCAGCGTCACCTGGAGCCCCGACGGACGCTTCCTCGTCACCAGCATGCAGGAAGCGGCGCTGCATGGCTGGCGCGTCGCCGACAGCAAGCACATGCGCATGTCCGGCTACTCCGCGCGCGTGCGCTCCATGGACTGGAGTGCCGATGGCGACTTTCTCGCCACCTCGGGCTCCGAGCAGATCATCCTGTGGCCGTTCCAGAGCAAGGACGGGCCGATGGGCAAGCAGCCGCGCATCCTCGCGCCGTCGCAGGCGCGGGCCAGCGCGGTCGCCTGTCATCCGAAGCAGCCGGTGGTCGCGGCCGGCTATAGCGACGGCATGGTGCTCCTGGTGCGCATCGATGATGCCGCCGAGATCCTGGCGCGGCGGCCGGCAGGCGCGCCGGTCACCGCGCTCTCCTGGGCCGCCGACGGCGCGCTACTCGCCTTCGGCACCGAAGACGGCGAAGCCGGGGTGATCACCTTGTAATGAATTGCGCCCGCGAAGTTCCCGGCGTTAGTTTTTGCCATTGAGTCGCATTTGGAACGAATCCCAGGATTCCGCATTTCCGTCGGTTTGCATTCACTTCAGAGCATCAGGGGACGCATGACCATCCGATCGCTTCTTCGCCGCGCGGCGACCCGCTTGGCCGCGGCCTTGTTTCTCGCCGTCGCGTTCATCGGCGCGCCGATCGGTCCGGGCGCGATCAACCCCGCGCAGGCCCAGACCGTCGAAGATTTCCACGTCGCGCTCGAAGCCTACGGCTTCTGGCAGCCGCATCCGCGCTGGGGCGAGGTCTGGGTGCCGTACGGCGTGCCGCGCGACTGGCGGCCGTATAGCGTCGGGCACTGGGTCTATACCGACGAATGGGGCTGGTACTGGGTCTCCGATCCCGCCGAGGAAGCCTTTGGCTGGATCACCTTCCACTACGGACGCTGGCTGTTCGACCGCCAGCTCGGCTGGTTCTGGGTGCCGGGAGAGGAATGGGGGCCCGCCTGGGTGAACTGGCGCGGCAGTGACGACTATGTCGGCTGGGCGCCCTTGCCGCCCGACGACGTGATCTATGAGTATGACGACAGCCCGGATTACTGGGTGTTCGTCCAGCCCCGCTACCTGATCGCGCCGCAGCTGCGGGTCTACTTCGTGCCGCCGCAGCAGCGAATTGTGCTCCTGCGGCGGACGGTGATCGTCAATCGTTCGTTCGCGGTGATGCGCGGCAACACACGCATTGCGGTGAACGTCGGCATCCCCCCGCAGCGCATCGCCTTCTTCGCCCGCGCGCCGGTGCCGACCTTCCAGGTGCGGCCACGCGTGCTCGCGGGCACGCAGGGCGTCGCCGGCGCGGTCTCGGTCCGCCCCGCGGATGTGCGCCCGGCAGGCTTCACGGGACGTCCGGGTCCGGGGCATCCACCGCCGCGTGCGAATCTGCCGCCGGTCAGCATCCAGCGCGCCGCCGTGGTGCAGGCCAACACGTCGGCGCCGCCACCGCCGCTGCAAGCCCTGCCGCGCGGCGAACGCGGACGGCTCGGCACCGCGCCGCCGCGTGCCGCGCAAGGGGCGACCGTCGCCCCACCGCATGAGCAGCAGCGACCGCAGACGCCGCCGCCGCAGGCGCCGCAACAGCAACGTCCGCAGCAGCAGCCGCAGCCGCCGCCGCCGCAAGCGCCGCAGCAGCAGCGACCGCAGCAACCGCCGCCGACCATCGTGCGGCCCGGTCAGCCGTCAGCCCCACCGCCCGCTGCCGCTCAGCCTTCCGCGCCGCCGACGCCGCGGCAGGAGGAGCGCCGTCCTGAGCCGCCGCGGCCACCCGCGCAGCCGCCGCAGTTGCGGCCGCAGAACGAGCCGCCGCCGCAGGCGCGGCCGGAGCGACCGGTGACGCCGCAAGCGCCGCCGCCTCCGCCGCCGCAAGCGCGACCGGCACCGCCGCCGCAGCAGGCCCGCCCGCCGCAACCGCCGCCGCAACCCGCGCGTCCGGCACCGCCGCCGCAGCAGCAAAAGCCGCCGCCGAAGCCCGGTGAGAAGCCGGAAGAACGGAAATAGGCGCGCAAACAAAAACGGGCGGCTGATGATTCAGCCGCCCGTTTGGTCGCGCATCTTATGCGCCGTTCAGGTCACCAGCACGTTCTTGAACTGCCAGGGATCGCGCTTGTCGATGTCCTCGGCAAACAGGCCGGGACGATCGGTGAGCGGCGTCCAATTGGTGTAATGGCCGACCACCGGCCCGAGATACGGCAGCTGCACTTCAAGGCAGCGCCGGAAATCCATCTCGTCGGCCTCGACGATGCCGGCATTCGGGTTTTCCAGCGCCCACACCATGCCGGCGAGCACGGCAGAGGTCACCTGCAGGCCGGTCGCGTTCTGATACGGCGCGAGGTCGCGGGTCTCGTCGATCGAAAGCTGCGAGCCGTACCAGTAGGCGTTCTTCTTGTGGCCGTAGACCAGCACGCCGAGCTCGTCGATGCCGTCCTGCACCTCATGCTCGTCGAGAATGTGGATCTTCTCCTGGCGCTTGCCGGCGCGGCCGAACAGCTCGTGGAGCGACAGCACGGCGTCGTTGCACGGGTGATAGGCATAGTGGCAGGTCGGCCGATAGACGACCTTCTTGCCCTCGCGCAGGGTGAAAAAGTCGGCGATCGAGATCGACTCGTTGTGGGTGACCAGGAAGCCATATTGGCCTTTGGCCGTCGGCGTCCAGGAGCGCACGCGCGTGTTGGCACCGGGCTGCAGCAGATAGATCGCCGCGCCGCAGCCGGTCTTGTGCTTCTTGCCGTTCTTCGGCAGCGCCTTCTCATGCGTGCCCCAGCCGAGCTCGGCCGGCTGCATGCCTTCGGAGAGGAAGCCCTCGACCGACCAGGTGTTGACGAAAGTCTCCATCGGCTTCGGCGCCCGGGCGCGCTGGGTGTCGCGCTCGGCGATGTGGATGCCTTTCACGCCGAGGCGCTTGGCCAGCTTGCCCCACTCCTCGCGCGACTTCGGCTCCTTCACCTTCAGGCCGGTGTCGGTGGCGACATTGAGCAGCGCCTGCTTGACGAACCAGGACACCATGCCGGGATTGGCGCCGCAGCAGGACACCGCGGTGGTTCCGCCGGGCCGCTTGCGTCGCGCTTCGAGCACGGTCTCGCGCAGCGAATAGTTCGTGCGCGCCTCCGGGCCGAGCTTGGAGGAGAAGTAGAAGCCGGGCCACGGCTCGACCACGGTGTCGATATAGAGCGCGCCGATCTCGCGGCAGTGCTCCATGATCGCCAGCGAGGAGGTATCGACGGAGAGGTTGACGCAGAAGCCCTGGCCGCCGCCGGCGGTAAGGAGCGGGGTGAGCAGGTGCTTATAGTTCTCCTTGGTCACTGCCTGGTGGACGAAACGGATGCCGCGCTCGTCGAGCAGCTTGCGATCCTTGTCCTCCGGGTCGATGACGACGAAGCGGGACTTGTCATAGGCGAAATGCCGCTCGATCAGCGGCAGGGTGCCTTTGCCGATCGAGCCGAAGCCGATCATGACAATGGGCCCGTCGATGCGGGCGTGCACAGGCCAGTGGGTCATTTGAAAGTCTCTCCGGAAAGGGGCCGTATATCGTCGCTTCCACGCAAACGGAATAGGGCGCCGCACGAAAATCCGTGCGACGTTTGTGTCTGTTGAGAACTACGCGGCTTTTGCGACAGCCGCTTCGGGGGAGGCGAGCTTTTCGCCCGTGGCGCGGATGAAGCCGGCGGCGCCATCGAGCGCGCCGGGGATGAGCTCGAGCGCCAGCAGGCGGTGCTGATCGTAGGGCCCGGGCATGCGAAGGAGCGAGGTCTTCTCCGCCGAGAAGCCGAAGCGCCCGTAATAGGCCGCATCGCCGACGAGCAGCACGGCGGCGTGGCCGAGTCGGCGCGCCTCGCGCAGCGCCCGGCGCATCAGCGCCGCGCCGATGCCGCGGCCGCGCTGTTCCGGGGCGACGGCAAGCGGCCCGAGGATCAGCGCCGGGCGGCCGCGGCCGGCATTGACGGTCCACAGCCGCACCGTGCCGACGATCTCGCCGCCCTGAGCGGCGACGAAGGCGAGCCCGGCGGCGGGCAAGCGTCCCGAGCGCAGGCGCTGCGAGGCCTTGGTGAAGCGGATCGGGCCATAGGCGCGGTCGAGCAGCGCCTCGCGCGCCGCGGCGTCGGCCGGCCGTTCGTGACGGATCGAGATCATGGCTCAGCTCCAAGCTCCGCCGCCTGAGCGCGCAGCAGCGCGCCTTGTACGGGCGACGGTCCCGGATGAAAGGAAGGGAGCCGGCGAACCGGCTCCCGGCGATGTCAGATGTGGTACGTCTTCAGCGGCGGGAAGCCGTTGAAGGCCACCGAGGAGTAGGTCGCCGTATAGGCGCCGGTGCCTTCGATCAGCACCTTGTCCCCGATCTCCAGGCTGACCGGAAGCATGTAGGGCTCCCGCTCATAGAGCACGTCCATGGAGTCGCAGGTCGGGCCCGCGAGCACGCAGGGCGCGGTCTCGTCGCGATCGCGGGCGGTGCGGATGGGGTAGCGGATCGATTCGTCCATGGTCTCGGCGAGCCCGCCGAACTTGCCGATGTCCAGGTACACCCAGCGCACGTCGTCTTCCTCGCTCTTCTTGGAGACGAGGACCACTTCCGCCTCGATCATGCCGGCATTGCCGACCATGCCGCGGCCCGGCTCGATGATCGTCTCCGGGATGCGGTTGCCGAAATGTTTGCGCAGCGCCTTGAAGATCGCCGAGCCGTAGGTTTTCACCGTCGGCACGTTCTTCAGGTACTTGGTCGGGAAGCCGCCGCCGAGATTGACCATGGAGAGCATCAGGCCGCGCTCGCCGCACTCCTTGAACACCGCCGCCGCCGAGGCGAGGGCACGGTCCCAGGCATGCTGGTTGCGCTGCTGCGAACCCACATGGAACGACACGCCGTAGGCTTCGAGCCCGAGCTTGTGTGCGTGCTCCAGCACGTTGGCGGCCATGCCCGGTTCGCAGCCGAACTTGCGCGACAGCGGCCATTCCGCTCCGACGCAGTCGGAGAGGATGCGGCAGAAGACGCGGGAGCCCGGAGCAACGCGGGCAATCTTGTCGGCCTCAGCCTTGCAGTCGACCGCGAACAGGCGCACGCCCAGCTCGAAGGCACGGGCGATGTCCCGCTCCTTCTTGATGGTGTTGCCGTAGGAGATGCGGTCCGGCGAGGCGCCGGCGGCGAGCACCATCTCGATCTCGGCGACCGAGGCGGTGTCGAAGCAGGAACCGAGCGAGGCGAGCGTCGCCAACACTTCCGGCGCGGGGTTCGCCTTGACGGCGTAGAACACCCGCGTGTCGGGCAGCGCTTTGGCGAAGTTCTGATAGTTGTCGCGAACGACCTCGAGGTCGACGACGAGGCATGGTCCCGCCTCGTCGCGCTTACGCAGGAACTCCCGGATGCGCTGGGTCATGGCGCTGTACTCCCCCCAATGGCGGCGAGTGGACGCACCACTCGCGTGGCTCGGGCTTGGAGTTCAAGAAGCCGCAGCGATGGAGACGCGACTTCAAGGTGGGCTCCGACGCCCGTCTGTGCTGCCTTGGATTGGATGGGAGGCCCATCCGCACGGCCGGCAATGATGAACAAGCCTCATCGGTAATCGCGCCGGTGTTGGAAGCCGGCAGAGACCAAAGAAGCCCATTCCGTCGTTGCTTTAAGCCGCGTCCCCCGTTGAGCGCGGGGTGCGCCGGTTTCGCCTCCGGCTGCCGGTCGCGGTGCTAAGGAAGTTTTTCTCTTCCTCAGGCGGCTGTCCGGCCTCTTGTCCGGATGCCCACCGACCGACACACGGCCACAGGCACGTGCGAAATTGAGCAGTCTCGAAGTAAGGGATTCAGCCGCACGATGCAAGAAAAAATGTTTCTCGTACGCAAAAACTTTCTTAACAAAGTTTACGGCGACTGCTCGACGGGGCTCGCGCGCTCTCAGTGCCGCCGATTTGAAATTCCTGCGCCGGTCGCCGCGAGTCCGTCAGGAATTTCAAATCGAAAGCGGCACTGAAATCGTATGGTTCTAGTGCCCTTTGGTTTTCGAAGTTCGTGTCTAAAGTGCCGCTAAGTAGGACGAACTTCGAAAACCGGGCACTAGTCGGAGGAGATGAGCGGCTCGACTCGGTTGGCGCCGCGAACGAACGACACCATGATCGCGAGCCCGCAGGCGAAGAAGATCACCTCGAGCACATGCGCGCCGAACGCCTCGAGGCTGAACAGCGTTGCGATCGCCCAAGCGCCGGCAAATGCGGCGCCGAACACTTCCGCGCCGATGAGAATGGCGGCGCTGCCCACGGTGAGCAGGTGCAGCCAGTTGATGCGGCGGCTCTTGGTGCTGTCGGCCATCGGGATCCCTTTCGCGCGCCGGAATGTGGTCCAAAGCGGCCGATTTATCAAGCGTTTCCGCCGTCTTTAATCGGCCGCCAGGTCGCCGCGATTCAGCTAGCCATCGCCGCCTTCAGCCGCTCGCGGGTGAGCGGCAGGTCGCGCAGGCGCACGCCGGCTGCATCGGCAACTGCATTCGCCAGCGCCGCGCTGGTCGGTCCTTGCGAGGCCTCGCCAGTGCCGAGGAACGGCTGGCCCGGGCGGTCGATGATGAACACTTCGAGGCTCTGCGGGACGGCGGCGAAGCGCAGGATCGGGTAGCGGCTCCAGTCGCGCGCGGTGATGCGGCTGCGGTCGAAGCCGACCTGCTCGTAGAGCGTCCAGCTCGCCGACTGCAGAATGCCGCCCTCGATCTGATTGCGGATGCCGTCGGGGCTCACCGCCTCGCCACTGTCGACCGCGGCGACAATGCGGCGGAGCTCGATCCGTCCGGTCTCTCGCTCCACATCGACCTCGACCGCGAGCGCGGCATAGGCGGCCAGGTTCTTGTAGCGGGCGAAGGCGAAGCCCTGGCCGCGGCCCGGTGGATGTTTGCGCCCGCCGCGGAGCCAGCCGAACCGCTCGGAGGCGAGCGCAATCACCTCGCGAGCCCTGCTGTCCTCGATGTGCTTGAGCCGGAACTCCACCGGATCGATCCCGCTCACCGCGGCAAGCTCGTCCATGAAGCTCTCCAGCGAGAAGATGTTCATGTAGGCGCCGAGCCCGCGCAGGGCGGAGACCCGGATCGGCATCTCCGGGATGAAGTGGTGCACGACCCGGGCGTTCGGCAGCTTGTAGATCGGGATGGCGTTGCGGTCGCCGCCGCCTTCCGGCTGCGGGATCGGCTTCGGCGGCGGCGGGGTGAACGGCGAGCCGAGATAATTGGCGACCAGGAGATCGCCGGCGGCGCCCGGCCGCGTCGAATGCGTATTGCTCCAGACGTGGAATTCCCAGTCGACGATGCTGCCGCTGTTATCGAGCGAGGCCTTGGCGCTCGTGGACATCGCCGGTCCGTAGGGCTCGAAGCTGTGCTCGTCCTCGCGCATCCACTGCACGCGCACCGGCCGTCCGGGGAAGGCGTGGGCGAGGTAGGCGGCGTCGGCGCCGGCGTCGTCGGCCGCGTTGTGGCCGTAGCAGCCGGAGCCTTCCACCTGCACGCAGCGCACCTGCTCGGGCGGCATGCGCAGCATTTCGGCGAGGGCCTTGCGCAGCGGGAACACGCCCTGCGAATGCGTCCATACCGTGAGCGCGTTGGCCTCGAACAAGGCCACGGCGCAGGACGGGCCGATCGAGGCATGCATCTGGTAGGGGCGGTGATAGGTCGCCTGCAGCGTCTTGGCGCCGGCCGAGGCGCTGCCGCGGTTGAGGATCACATAGTCCTGGGCCGGCAGCTTCTGCAGATAAGAATAGATAGAGGCGGGGTCGGGCAGCGCGTTCGGCGTCTCGTCCCAGGCGGCGGCCTCGGCGAGCGCCCGCATCGCCTTGATCGCCGTGTATTCTCGCTCGGCGATGACCGCGAGCACGTTGCCGTCGCGCACGACCTTGAGCACGCCGGGCATGTGCTCGACGCCGGCGGTGTCGACGGAGCGCAGCCGTGCGCCGTAGCTCGGCGGCCGCACCATGCGGCCATGCACCATGTTCGGCAGGCGCAGATCCTGCACGTAAGCGGCGCCCCCGGTGACCTTGGCAGGAATGTCGATGCGCGCCACCGGCTTGCCGACGATGGCGTGCTTGGCGGGGTCTTTGAGCTTCGAGGTCGGCTGCGCCTGCACATGCAGCACGTCGCCAGTGACGAGCTGGCCGAAGGCGACGCTGCGGCCGTCATCGGCGATCACGGCGCCCTGGCTGGCGGTAAGCCGTTCCGCGGGCAGCGAGAGCCGCTGCGCCGCCAGCCCGATCAGGATCTCGCGCACTTGCGCGGACGCGTGGCGAATGGCCACCCCGCTGTCCTGCATCGAATGACTGCCGGCGGTGTACATCTCGTTCGGCGTCTTGGCGGTGTCGGCGGTGATGATCTTCACCGAGCGCACGTCGACATCGAGCTCCTCAGCCGCGACCTGGATGAGCGCCGTCTTGATGCCTTGCCCGAGCTCGGCCTTCCCGGTGACCACGGTGACACCGCCATCGGCGTCGATCTTGATCCAGGAATCGAGGAACGGCGCCTTCGAGAGACTGCCGGGGAGCTGCGGCGGCTTGGCTTCGGCCGGGGCCGGTGGCGGGCTCGGCGCATCCTGCGCCAGCGCAGGGGTGAGGGAGAAGGAGACGATCAAAGCGCCGCCGGAGGCCAGCAACTCGCGGCGGGAGAAGGCGTGCAGGCGGTGGGGCGCGTTCATCGGGCGGCCTCCTTCATGGCAAGCGCCGCGCGCCGCACCGCGCGCAGGATGCGCATGTGAGTGCCGCAGCGGCATAGATTGGGCTGCATGTGCGCGCGAATGACGGCCTCGGAGGCACCGGGCTGGTTCTGTAGCAGTGCGTTGGCGCGCATGATCATGCCGGCGATGCAATAGCCACACTGCGCCGCCTGCTCATCCATGAAGGCGCGCTGCAGCGGATGCGGCTTATCGACGGTGCCGAGGCCTTCGAGCGTGGTGATCTCTTTGCCTTCGAGCGCCACGATCGGGGTCAGGCAGGAATAGATGGCGCGGCCATCGACATTGACGGTGCACGCGCCGCATTGGCCGAGCCCGCAGCCGAATTTAGCGCCGTTGAGCCCGAGTTCGTCGCGCAGCACATAGAGCAGCGGCGTGTCGGTCTCCGCGTCGGTCTGGTGCTGGCGGCCGTTGACGGTGAGCGTCACCATGAGGACCTCAAGAGTTGTCTTGCCCCTGTCGGATCCTGCGGATGTGGTCGAGGAGATCGGGCCAAGTCGGCTGGCCGGCAAAGCGCGTGCGCACATAATTGAGCAGGTCGGCGATCTGCGCGTCGGTGAAGGCGCCGCCGAAATCCGGCATCAGCGGACCGGGCTCAGTGTCGGCCTGGTGGATGCCGCCGATGATCACTCGGATGGCGTTGCGCGGATCGGGACCGTTCACGGCGCTGCTCAGCGCCAGATTGATGCCCTCAGCGGAGCCGCTCGACCGTGTCGGCGAATGGCAGACCGCGCAGGCACCGGCGAAGATCGCGGCGCCCGCGTTGGGCGGCGCCGGCAGCGCCGCTCCGACGGTTTCCGGTTGTCCGAGCTTGCGAAGGAGTGCCTCGGCGCGGCGTTGGCGGTCCGGGTTCGGCGGCGCGAGTGAGGCGACATAGGTCGCGATCGCGCGCACGTCGCTCTCCGGGACCTGCGCCAGGCTCGCCACCACCTCACGCATGGGTCCTGTCGGCGAACCGTGTTGCGCCTCGAAGCCGTGGCGCAGATAGGTGTAGAGGCTGTCTTTCGTCCAGGGCACCGGCGCCGGCGAAGCGGCGTTGAGCGCCGGCGCATACCAGCCCTCAGCGCTGCCGCCGCCGAACGCGTCGCCGCGTTCCTCCGCCGCGAGGAAATTGCGCGGGGTGTGGCAGGCGCCGCAATGGGCGAGACTGTTGGCGAGGTAGGCGCCATGATTCCACTCCACATCATGCACAGGATCGCTGCGATAGGTCCCCGTGCGCAGGAACAGGAGCTTCCAGGCAGCAACCGTCACCCGCAGATTGAGCGGAAAGGGCAGCTCGTTCGCCGGCATCAGCGCCTGCACCGGCTCGCGCGTCATCAGGTAGGCGTAGATCGCCTTCAGGTCGTTTTCACTCAGCTGCGTGAAATGATCGTAGGGGAATGCCGGATAAAGATGCTCGCCACGGCGGTCGACGCCTCGGCGCATAGCGCGATCGAACGCCTCCTGTGACCAGCGGCCGATGCCGGTGTCTGGGTCGGGTGTGATGTTGGTCGCATAGATGCGGCCGAACGGCGTCGTCAGCGCGCGGCCCCCGGCGAGCGGCTTGCCATCGGATCGCGTGTGGCAGGTAATGCAGTTGCCGATGGCGACGAGCTCGCCGCCACGTTTGACGGCTGCGGGATCGAAGCTTGTCTTGGCCGGCGGCTGGATGGCGGCGATTTCCGGCCATGACGCCCAGAAAAAGAAAGCACCGCCGCACAGGATCAGGATGACGAGGAGACCGAGAACGATACGCCCTGCACGCATGGGGGGTCCTGCGGGATTTCGGCAATCGTATCCGCAGCTTCTAGAACGATGCAGACGGGCGATGGTTTCGCGGGTGCGGGATGTTTCTGGCAGATCGACGGAAAGCTCATATTTGAGGCCTTGCGGCTGCGGCATCTGCCGCTAAGGTCCGCGCGCGACAAAGACGAGAGCCAATGACCCAAGCCCCCTTGCAGGACAATCCTGTGCTCGCCGCCTGGAGCGAGGCGTTCGGTCTGCCGCCGTTTTCCGGGATTGCGACCGAGCATTTTCGCCCAGCGTTCGACGCAGCGCTCGCCGCGAACAAGGCGGAGATCGAGCGCATCGCCGGCAATCCTGCGGCGCCGACGTTCGAAAACACGATCGAGGCGCTGGAACGCGGTGGTGAGGCGCTCACCCGCGTCTCCGATCTGTTCTTCGTGCTTGCCGGCGCCAACACCAATGATGCGCTCGAGGCGGTCGAACGCGACGTGTCGCCGCTGCTCGCGCGCCACGACAGTGAGATCTATCTCAACGTCGCGCTGTTTCACCGCATCGATGTGCTTTATCGCCAGCGCGATACCCTCGGGCTCAATGACGAGCAGCGTCGCGTGCTAGAACGCTATCATCTGCGCTTCGTGCGCGAGGGCGCGCGACTCGACCCCGCGGCGAAAAAGCGTTTCGCGGAAATCGACGAAAAGCTCGCGAGCCTCGGCACGCAGTTCGGCCAGAACGTGCTCGCTGACGAGAAGGCCTATGCGCTGATCCTCGAGGAGGACGATCTCGCCGGCCTGCCGGATTTCGTGCGCGACGACGCCCGCGCCGCAGCGGACGAGCGCGGGCATCCCGGCAAATACGCCATTACGCTGAGCCGCTCCTCGATCGAGCCGTTCCTGCAATTCTCCGCGCGCCGCGATCTGCGCGAAAAGGCGTTCCAGGCCTGGATCATGCGCGGCGAAAATGGTGGGGCGACCGACAATCGCGGCATCGTGGCCGAAATGCTGGCGCTGCGCGCCGAGCGCGCGCGGCTTCTTGGCTATAGCGATTACGCGCAATACAGCCTCGACGACCAGATGGCGAAGACACCACAGGCGGCGCGGATGTTGCTCGATCAGGTATGGGAGCGGGCGCGGGATCGCGCCGGCCGCGAACGCGAGGCGCTGCAGGGCATGGTGCGCGCCGAGGGCGGCAACTTCGCGCTCGCGGCATGGGATTGGCGCTACTACGCCGAGAAGCTGCGCAAGGCGCGCTACGATCTCGATGAAGCAGCGATCAAGCCCTACATGCAGCTCGATCGGCTTGTCGAAGCCGCGTTCGAATGCGCGCATCGCCTGTTCGGTCTGTCGTTCACGCCGGTCGACGTGCCGGTCTATCACCCCGACGTGCGCGCTTGGGAGGTAAAGGACAAGGACGGCCGCCATGTCGGCCTGTTCCTCGGCGATTATTTCGCGCGCTCGTCAAAGCATAGTGGCGCCTGGATGACCTCGCTGCGTGATCAGCAGAAGCTCACGGGCGATGTGCACCCGATCATTCTCAACGTGATGAACTTCTCCAAGCCGCAGGCCGGCGAGCCGGCGCTGCTCAGCTTCGATGATGCGCGTACGTTGTTTCACGAGTTCGGCCACGGCTTGCATGGTCTCCTTTCCAACGTGACTTACCCTCGGCTTGCCGGCACCAATGTCGCCAGCGATTTCGTCGAACTGCCCTCGCAGCTTTTTGAGCACTGGCTCGACGTGCCGGATGTGCTGCGTACCTTCGCGCGGCACTACCGCACCGGTGCGCCGATGCCGCAGGCGCTGATCGACAAGCTCCTCGCCACGCGCACCTTCAACCAGGGTTTTGCCACCGTCGAATACACCGCGTCTGCGATCGTCGATCTCGATTTCCATGCGCAGCCGGATGCGAAGCCTTCCCTCGACGTCATCGCCTTCGAGCGCGCGGCGCTCGAGCGCATCGGCATGCCGGCGGAAATCGTGATGCGGCATCGCACGCCGCATTTCGGGCATCTGTTCGCCGGCGACGGCTATGCGGCGGGCTACTACTCTTATCTCTGGTCGGAGGTGCTCGACGCCGATGCCTTCCAGGCCTTCGAGGAGACCGGCGACGCCTTCGACGCGGCGACGGCCAAGCGGCTGCATGATTATGTGTATTCTGCCGGCAATTTGCGCGACCCGGCGGAAGCCTATAAGGCGTTCCGCGGACGGCTCCCGACCGTCGACGCGCTAATGAAGAAGCGCGGGCTGGATTCTGTAGACGCCTAGAGCGCGTGTGCAATGGATGGACCGGTGACGCGCTCTAGATTCTTTATTTTGCGCATGTCCTTATCGGAAAACCGGTGCCCACTTTTCCGGGACATGCGCGTATGAATCTGCACACTGCCGGACATCGCCGTGGCGTCACCGCCGCGCCGCATCACGCGGCCGCGGAGGACGGACGTCGTATCCTCGCCGAAGGGGGGAACGCGCTCGAGGCCATGATTGCCATGGCCGCCTCGATCGCCGCCGTCTATCCGCACATGAATCACATCGGCGGCGACGGCTTCTGGCTCGTGCGCGAGCCGAACGGCCGCGTGCGCGCGGTGATGGGCGCAGGCGTCGCCGGCAGCCGCGCCACGCGCGAGCTCTATCGCGAGCACGGCCTCGACACGATCCCGCCGCGCGGACCGCTCGCGGCACTCACCGTGCCCGGTGCGGTCGGTGCCTGGATGCTGGCGCTCGAGGCGGCGCGGGCGCATGGCGGCAAGTTGCCGCTTGGGGAACTGCTCGGCCCTGCGATCGCCCACGCCCGCAATGGCTACACGGTGACGCGCAGCCAGGAACGGCTGACACGGGAGAAATATGCCGAGCTCGAAACCGCGCCGGGTTTTCTCGGCGCCTTCGTGGTCGACGGCAAGGTGCCGGAGGCGGGCGCAACCCTGAAACAGGAAGCGCTGGCAGCGACGCTGGAGCAGCTCGCGCATGTCGAGCTCGCGGATTTCTATCGCGGCGACGTCGGCCGCGAGATCGCCGCCGATCTCGAGCGTATCGGCTCACCGGTCACACGCGCCGATCTCGAGAATTACAAGGCGATTGTCGCTGAGCCGCTCAGCGTCAGGCTCGGCGTCGGCACGCTCTACAACACACCGCCGCCGACGCAGGGCTTGGCGTCCCTGATCATCCTCGCGCTCTACGAGCGCCTGCGGGTGGGCGAGGCGGAGAGCTTCGATCACATCCACGGTCTCGTCGAAGCGACCAAGCGCGCCTTCCGCGTACGCGATCGCTTCGTCACCGATCCGGATCGGATCGCTGTCGATCTCAATCGCTTCCTGACTCCGGGCTTCCTCGATGCTGACGTCGCGAGGATCGACCGGCGCAAAGCCGCGACCTGGCCGGCGCCATGGAGTGAGGGCGACACCATCTGGATGGGCGCGGCCGATGCGTCTGGTCTCGTCGTCTCTTACATCCAATCGCTCTATTGGGAGTTCGGCTCGGGCTGCGTGCTGCCGCGCACCGGCGTGCTCATGCAAAACCGCGGGTCGAGCTTCTCGCTCGACCGCAATGCCGTGAACGCGCTGGCGCCGGGGCGCAAGCCGTTCCATACGCTCAACCCCGCGCTGGCGGTGCTGAAGGACGGTCGCGTCATGGGCTATGGCACCATGGGCGGCGACGGTCAGCCGCAATCGCAGGCCGCGGTGTTCACGCGTCACATTCTCTATCGCCAGCCGCTCGACGAAGCGCTGGAGCGACCGCGCTGGCTGCTCGGCCGCACCTGGGGCTCGGAGCACACCAACCTCCGGCTGGAGTCACGCTTCGACGGCAATCTGGTCGACGGGCTGCTGTCGGCGGGTCACGATGTCGACGTGCTGAGCGAGGCTTATTCCGACACCATGGGCCACGCCGGTGCCGTCATCCTGCACGCCAACGGCACGCTCGAAGGCGGCCACGACCCGCGCGCCGACGGCGGTGCGGCGGGAATCTGATCAGTCGAAGTCGTCAGGTCGAAGCTCGATCGGCTGGCCGTGCGGCGTGCGGTCTGCGGCGTGATCCCAGGCATCACGATAGCGCGTCAGCGTTTCGCTGTTGGTCACGCCCTTCACCGCGATCAGGTGCTCCAGCGTCGCCAGCCAGTGCTGGTAATAAGTCTCGCCGGTATCGGGATCGCCAGCCTGCTGTGCCTGCTTGATCTGCGCGCCCAGTGCCTGCGCCCATTCCGCCCAGGTGAACAAGCCGCGCTCCTGCAGCGCGAGCGCCATGGCAAAAGCCTGTGCCTCCCACGGCTCATGGAAGATCGGGCCCTCATGGTCGCGCGGCACGCCGGGAACGGCGATGGCGGCTTTCAGTGCTGAGCGCGGATCGAGCGCCATTATGCCGGCTCCAGATACGGCTCCCAGGCATCGACCGAAACCTTCACCGAAGCATCGGCCTCGGCGCCCCAGAGCTCGCGGCCGCTAAACGACACCGTATAGAGCCATTGCGGATTTTCGCCGCGCCCGGTGGCGCAGCTGTCGGGGAACGAGTGACAGCCGCGCACGTGTTCGACGATTCCAGTGTGCCCGCGCACGTAGCGCGGCAGCCGTGTATGCGTCGCCGGGTTCATCACCTTGGCGCGCACGCGCTCGCCGACCTTGAAGCGCGCGGGCGCGGGCGGCGTGCGCGTATAGGGCGTGCCGTTGTCGATGAGTTTTGCGATATCCTGCGGCTTCGCCGTGCGCACTGGCTTCGCCGGATGCAGCGCCTTGCCGGCCGCGACCTCGTCGGGAGCGACAAGCCCGCGCTCGGCGATGAGCTTCTCCAGCGCTGTGAACCAGATCTTGTAATAGCTGTTGGTGAGATATTGCGCCGGCGGCAGGCTCTCGCGTGCGGCGCGACCGATGTCGATGTTCCACAAGCCGGTCGCACCCATCGCCATGGTGAGCGCGAAGGCGCGGCGTTCCCAATCGTCGTGGAACACCGGCTCGTTCGGCTCCTTCACCACAGGGCCGAAGCCCTGCATGCCGCCCATGTCCTGCGCGCCGTTCATTTCACTTGCTCCGGCCGCTTCGCGAGCCCCGTGCCGATCATGCTGTCGCGAGTGACCAGCTCGGCGAGGCGCTCCTCGCTCCAGCCGTCGGTGCCCGCGGGACGCATCGGCACCACCATGTAGCGCAGCTCGGCAGTCGAATCCCACACGCGCACCTCGGTCTCGGCGGGAAGCTCGACGCCAAAGTCGCGCAGCACCCCGCGCGGGTCGATCACCGTGCGCGAGCGATAGGGCGCCGATTTGTACCAGACCGGCGGCAGCCCAAGGACGGGCCATGGATAGCAGGAGCATAGTGTGCAGACGACGATGTTGTGGCGCTTCGGCGTGTTCTCCAGCGCCTGCAGGTGCTCACCGCCGCGGCCGCCGTAACCGAGCTCGTGCACGGCCGAAGTGGCGTCCTTGAACAGCCGCTCGCGGAAGCCGGCATCGACCCAGGCATGGGCGACGATATGGGCGCCGTTGCGCGGGCCGATCTTTTTCTCATAGGTCTCGACCAGCAGGTCGAGGGAGGCGGGGTCGACATAGCCCTTTTCGGTCAGGATGCTCTCGAGCGCGCGCACGCGCAGCTGCATCTCCGACAGCTCGGAGCCGTGGTCGTGGTGGTGATGGTGGTCATGGTCCGGCATGGGACCACTGTAACGGAGAGCCGCGGTTTGTGTCATCATGCCCAAATGACGCTTTCTCGACTGACCGCGCTGGCCGACCGCATCGACCGGCTCAATACGGCGATTGGCCATAGTGTCGCCTGGCTGGCTTTGGCGATCGTGCTGCTGCAATTCGCGCTGGTGGTGCTGCGTTACGTCTTCGATGCCGGATCGATCTGGCTCGCAGAATCCGTCATCTATGCGCACGCCACGCTGTTCCTGCTTGCCGCCGCCTGGACGCTGCGCGAGGGCGGCCACGTCCGCGTCGACATCTTCTATGTGGACGCGGCGCCTCGATGCAAAGCGCTGATCGACCTCTGCGGCGCAGTCTTCCTGCTGCTGCCGTTCACCCTGGTGCTGCTCTGGTTGTCGCTGCCTTATGCGCAACGCTCCTGGGCGATCCTCGAGCGCTCGCAAGAGACGAGCGGCATTCCCGCGGTGTTCCTGCTCAAGAGCCTGATCCCGCTGTTCGCATTGCTGCTGGCCCTGCAAGGTGTCGCGCAGGCGATCCGTGCCGCAGCGGTGCTGCGCGCTCCCGCTTCGTGACGGCGTCGATGCTGTCGTCCGAGCTCCTTGCCGTCCTCCTCGTTGTCGCGGTCTGCGTGACGCTGATGGCCGGGTATCCGGTGGCGCTGACGCTCGGCGGCCTCTCAATTGCTTTTGCGCTGATCGGCGATCTCACCGGCGTCATGTCGTTCGGCATTCTCCGCGCGCTGGCACCGCGCATCTTCGGCGTGATGACCAATGAGGTGCTGCTGGCGATCCCGCTGTTCATCTTCATGGGCGTGATGCTCGAACGCTCGCGCGTCGCCGAGGACCTTTTGGAGACCATGGGCCGCTCGTTCGGGCGTCTGCGTGGCGGCCTTGGCCTCTCGGTCGTGATCGTCGGCACGCTGCTGGCGGCGGCGAAAGGCGTGGTCGGCGCCACCACGGTGACCATGGGACTGATCGTGCTGCCGGCGATGCTGCGCTTCGGTTACGACCCGCGGCTTGCGGCCGGCACCGTTGCCGCGACGGCGACGCTGGCGCAGATTTTCCCGCCGGCGACGGTGCTCGTCCTGCTCGGTGATCAGCTTTCGAATTCCTATCGCGCGGCGCAGCTCGCTAAGGGGATCTTCGCGCCGCAATCGGTGACGGTGAGTGACCTGTTCGCCGGCGCGATCGTGCCCGGTTTCGCGCTGGTCGCTCTTTATATGCTGTACCTCGTCGGTGTGGCGATCCTCTTCCCCAAGGCGGCGCCGGCGATTCCCGCTGATCCGAAGGCGCCGCGCGGCTCCAAGCTCGTCCTCCGGCTGGCCGAAGTGCTGGTGATGCCGCTCCTGCTCATCGTCGCCGTGCTCGGCTCGATCCTCGACGGCATCGCCACGCCGACGGAAGCGGCTTCCATCGGCGCCGTCGGCGCGCTGATCCTTGCCGCCTACAAATCCGGGCTCAAGGACCTGCTGGGGCCGGTCGTGCGCAAGACCACGCAGATCACCAGCATGATCTTCCTGATCCTCATCGGTGCCACCGCGTTCAGCCTGGTGTTCCGCGCGCTCGGCGGCGACGAAATGGTGCATCGCGCGCTGAGCAATCTGCCTGGTGGGGCGACGGGCGCGATCCTCGCGGTGATGCTGGCGATGTTCCTGCTCGGCTTCGTCATGGATGCCTTCGAGATCATTTTCGTGGTGGTGCCGATCGTGGCGCCGAGCCTGCTCACCATGCCCGGCGTCGATCCCGTCTGGCTCGGCGTGATGATGGCGCTCAACCTGCAGACCTCCTACATGCACCCGCCGCTCGGGCCGACGCTGTTCTTCCTGCGCAGCGTGGCGCCGCGCGAGATCACGACGGGGCACATCTATGTCGGCATCATTCCCTTCGTGCTGATCCAGCTTGTCGCGCTGGCGGTGCTGTGGTTCGTGCCGGGGCTTGCGACCGCGCTGCCGCATGCGCTTTATGGGCGCTGACCTGGAGAACGAGTTATGACCGCTTTGCCGGATTTTTCATTGAAGAATCGCGTGGCGCTGGTGACCGGCGCCTCGAGCGGGCTCGGGGCGCATTTCGCCCAGGTGCTGGCTGCCGCCGGCGCGACGGTGGCGCTGGTGGCGCGGCGCAAGGACCGCCTCGCTGATGTCTGCCATACGATCGAGGCTGGAGGCGGCAAAGCGCTCGCCATTGAAGCCGACGTGCTCGACCATGCCGCCATCGCACGCGCCTTCGATGAGGCCGAGAAGGCATTCGGCACAGTGACGGTCCTGGTCAACAATGCCGGCGTCGCCAACAGCGACCGCGCGGTTGACCTCTCCGAAGCCGAATGGCGCCGCGTGACCGGGACCAATCTCGATGCCGTGTTCTTCTGGGCGCAGGAAGGCGCGCGCCGCATGCTCGCCGCCAAGAAGACGGGTTCGATCGTGAACATCGCCTCGGTGCTGGGTCTTGGTGTGGCCAAAGGATCGATCGCCTATGCCACGGCCAAGGCGGGCGTGATCCAGCTCACCAAGGCGCTGGCGCTCGAGCTCGCGTTCAAAGGTGTGCGCGTCAACGCCATCGCGCCGGGCTGGTTCATCACCGAGATGAACGAGGATTATCTGGTGGGCGAGACCGCGGCGCGGATGAAGCGCGAGATTCCGGTCGGCCGCTTCGGCGAGCAGGGCGATCTCGACGGCGCGCTGCTCCTGCTCGCATCCGATGCCGGCCGCTTCATCGCCGGCGCGACGCTCGTGGTCGATGGCGGGCAGTCGGTGGCGCTGCGGGGGTGAGTCAGGTTTCAGCCTGCAGTGACGCAGGCATGATTAGAGCTACGGTCGGAAAGAGCTACGGAACCGAGCGGGATCACGGGTCAATACGCGTGCTTTTGTCACGGCCGCATGCGCGCCGATAAAAAAGTCCGGTAGCGGCGCCGTTCGCGTGCCGCCGGCGCGCCGATAGGTCAGGAATATTTTTCCTGCAAGAAATGCCGCTTCGTAGGGAATCGATTCGCGGGCGAGCATGCTTTGCGGGATCGCTGCTTCGAGCTCCTCTATGCGGGAGAATCGAACCGAAATCTCTGCATAGACCACCGGATTGATGAACAGTCGACTGCTGTCGGCTGCACGTGCGAGCGTGCCGCTCGACCATGCGAACCAGCGCTCATCTTCAGTGAGCACATCCAATAGGACGTTGCTGTCGACGAGGATCGCGCTCATCGGGCGCGGGTTAGTGCCAAGATCTCGTCGGTTGTCATCTTGACATCACCGCGGCCGCGAAGACGGTTGATCAATAGAGCGCCACGCCTAGCCTTCTTCGAACGCTTGGCCTTTACAATACGGACCGCGCGGCCCTCAAGCTCGAATTCTACTTCCGTGTTTGGCAGCAGCCCAGCGCGTTCTCTGATGGCGAGCGGAATAGTAACCTGGCCCTTCGATGTGATGCGCATGAGAGTTCCTACTATCAGAGACGGTGGCGGCCGGTCTCAGCCGTCGCTTGCGGCGGCCTCGGACACTGTCGCTGAAACGGGACGGTCGCGCCAGAGGTCATGCGCGACCATGCCGATCGCCATGGCGATGACGAAGCCGAGCACGGGCCAGGACAGTGAGAGAAGATCGACCAGCGCCGGTCCCGGGCACAGGCCGACGAGACCCCAGCCGATGCCGAACAGCGCGGCGCCGCTGACGAGCGGCGCGTCGATGTCCTTGCGTGTCGGCCACTGCAATGTCGGCGTGAGCAGCGGCATGCCGCGCCGGCGCGCCAGCGCATAGCCGACGCTCGAGACTGCGAGCGCGCCAGCCATGACGAAGGCGAGCGTCGCGTCCCATGCCCCGAACAGATCGAGGAAGCCGAGCACCTTCGCCGGCTGCGTCATGCCGGAGATCACGAGCCCGATGCCGAAGATGAGACCGCAGCCGAAGCTGGCAAGGTGCACCATGTCAGCCTCCGGAACCGTGATGCGTCATGGCGACGACGACGACCGCGACGAGCATGAAGATTGCGGTCGCCGCAATCGAGCGCGCGGAAAGCCGCGCGATGCCGCAGACGCCGTGGCCGGAGGTGCAGCCGCCGCCCATGCGTGTGCCGACGCCAACGAGGAGGCCGGCGGCGATGATGACGAGCCAACTCGGCGGCATCTGCGGCATCGGCAGTGGATGTCCAGCCATTGCGGTCAGGATCGGTGCGACGAGCAGCCCCGCGATGAAGGCGAGACGCCAGCCCTTGTCGTTCGCGCCCGGGCGCGGGATGAGCCCACCGAAAATGCCGCTGATCCCGGCGATGCGGCCGGTGAGTAGCATCAACAGCGCCGCGGCAAGACCGATAAGCGCACCGCCGAGTAGCCCGGAGATGGGTGTCAGGTTGTGCATGACTTTCAAGTCTATCCTAGCGGATCACCGCAGAAACTTGATGTAGGTCACTTGGCCAGCGCTGGATGCCACCCGAATCTAGGGGGTGACGGGCCGTTGTCGAGGGTGGCATGCTCGCCTCCTCACGCCTCCTTGCCGGACTTACATCCCATGGACTTCAACCTTTCGCCTGAGATCGACGAGCTTCGCCTGCGCGTGCGCGCCTTTGTCGACGAGCACGTGCTGCCGCTGGAAAGCGATCCGGCGAATTTCGCCGAGCACGAGAACATTCCCGAGGCGCGGCTCGCGCCCGTGCGCGCGAAGGCTAAGAAGGCCGGCCTATGGGCGCCGCAATCGCCCAAGGAGTTCGGCGGCATGGCGCTGCCGATCGTGGCCTGGGCAGCGGTCTACGAGGAGGCGGCGCGCTCGATCTTCGGGCCGCTCGCCATCAACTGCATGGCGCCCGACGACGGCAACATGAACCTGCTCGCGCGTGCCGGCACGCCGGCGCAGAAGGAGCGCTGGCTACGCCCTATCGTCGACGGCAAGGTGCGCTCGTCCTTCGCCATGACCGAGCCGGCGCCGGGCGGCGGCTCCGATCCGTCGATGATCAAGACCTTCGCGGAGAAGAAAGGCGACCGCTACATCATTCGCGGACGCAAATGGTTCATCACCGGCGCCGACGGCGCCGCGCATTTCATCCTGGTGGCGCGCACCAGTGACGACAAGCGCCGCGGCCTCACCGCGTTCCTCTATCACAAGGATCAGCCGGGGTGGCGCATCCTGCGCCGCATTCCGATCATGGGGCCGGAGGAGCATGGCGGGCATTGCGAGATCGAATTTGACGGGCTCGAGGTCGCGGAAGAGAACGTGCTCTTGCGCGAGGGCGATGGGCTGCGCATCACGCAGCTTCGTCTCGGACCGGCGCGGCTGACCCATTGCATGCGCTGGCTCGGCTTCTCCAAGCGCTGCCTCGAGATCGCGCAGGAGTATGTCGGCCGCCGCGAAGGCTTTGGCATCAAGCTTGCTGACCGCGAGAGCGTGCAGATCAAGCTCGGCGAAGTGGCGCACCAGATCCAGATCGGGCGGCTCCTGACCATGCACGCGGCGTGGATGCTCGATCAGGGCTCGCGCGCGCGCAAGGAAGTGTCGATGGCCAAGATCCACGTCGCCGACACGCTGCACAACGCCGCCGATGTCGGCATTCAGCTCAACGGCGCGCGCGGCTATTCCAAGGACACCATTCTCGAGTGGCTTTATCGCTACGCGCGCGCAGCGCGGCTCGTTGACGGGGCCTCAGAGGTCCACAAGATGGTGCTCGCCCGCTTCATGCGCGAGGAAGGCAGCGACTTCTGGGCCTGGGGCGCGAGCGACGCACGGAAGAATTCGTGAGCGCGATGGGTGCGTGACGGCGGCGGTGCGGATGGCTACAACACGCGCCGGCTAACGAACCCTCTCGCACGCTTCCTTTCGGACGGTGAAATGAGCAATCCCATTCAAATTCGCATGGGCGGCTACGGCCCTGCGACGACTGGCTTCTCCAAAGGCCTGAAGCTGATCGGCGACCGGATCACCGCCGAATTCGGCGACCGCGTCGACATCAAATACGTCTTCAACATCATGGATCTTGGTTACAAGGCCGAGGAGATTCTCTGGCTGGTCGAGCACGGGCTGCTTTCACTCGGCTATCAGTCGTCGAGCTATCTCACCGACCGCGTGCCCGAGCTCGGCTTTGTCGATCTGCCATTTCTGTTTGCCAACAACAGGCAGGCGCGCGCGGCGATGGACGGCGCGCTCGGCGATTTCCTCACGCGCAAGACCGAGGAGCGCGTCAACTACAAGATCCTCGGCTGGTTCGAGAACGGCTTCCGCCACATCTCCAACCGGCTGCACACCGTGCGCACGCCCGCCGATCTCAAGGGCATGAAGATCCGCGTGCTGCCGAGCGACATCCAGAAGCGTACCTTCGAGCTTCTCGGCGCAGTGGCCATGCGCATGGACCTCACCGAAGCCATCGCCATGATCAAGGCCGGCACGTTGGACGCACAGGAGAACCCGCTCGCCAACACGGTGACCTATGGCGTGCACAAGTTTCACAAGTTCCACACGCTGACGAACCACTTCTACATCTCGCGGCCGATCTTCCTGCATCGCACGGCTTACGAGTCGTGGCCGCCCGAGCTGCAGCGCGCGATGGCGAAGGCCGTGCAGGAGGCCGTGGCGTATCAGCGCAAGCTCGCCGTCGAGGAGCACGAGGAATCGCGCAAGGCGATCGAGGCTGCCGGCTGCGAGATCGTCGAGGCCGATCACGCGTCCTTCGTCGCCGCGGTGCAGCCGCTGCTCGCCGACGCGCGCAAGACCTATGGCGAGGAGATGTTCAGGCTGGTTCCGAAGGCTTAAGCGCGAGCGGTCGCCCAAACGCTGCGCTGCCGGAACACCAGCACGGCGACGATGACGAAGTTGAGCATGTTTGCGGCGACGCCGGTCAGGAACGCCGGCGCGTAATAGCCATAGTGATCGTAAAGGACGCCGCCGATCCAGCCGCCGGCAGCCATGCCCCAGCCGCTGCACAACAGCAGCGTCGGAATCCGCCACGCCGCTTCCCAGGGCGGAAACAGTTCGCGGACCGCCAGCGCATTGGCGGGGATCATGCCGGAAAAGCCTAGCCCGAACACGCCGGCGACCGTGAACAGCCCGATTTCATCCTGCGTGAACAGGAAAGCGCTCATCGCCGCGGCCTGCCACGCCGATCCGATCAGCATGGTCTGCAGGCCGCCGATGCGATCGGAGATCGCCCCCCACACCTGGCGACTGAGGAACGCAGTGCCGAGCAGCACCGAGAGCATGGCGGCGCCGATCGTGCGGCCGATGCCGAGATCGCTGCACAGCGCCACCAGATGCGCCTGCGGGATCGACATCGGCACGCAGCACAGGAACACGCCGGCACACAGCAGGGCGAAGACGAGGTTCGGCGGCCAGCCGAGGACACCGGTTATGCTGGCGTGCTTGCTGCGGTCCGCCGCAGCCACCGGCACTTCCGGCGGTGCTGCGAAAAAGATCGCAGCGAGCGGGACGACGATCGCGATCTCCAGGCAGGCGAAGGCCAGCATGCTCTGCCGCCAGCCGAAGGCGGCGATAGCGCGCTCGAATACCGGTGGCCAGAATGCGCCGGCGAGATAGCTGCCGGAGGAAATCAACGCCAAAGCCGATCCGCGTCGGCGGTCGAACCAGCGGCTGGTATAGACGTAAAGCGGCGCGTTGATACCGGCGAGGCCGATCAGTCCAATAAACAGGCCGTGGCCGATCCACAGGGGCCAGGGTGGCCCGAGCGTCGACACCGCGAGTCCCAACCCGATCATCAGCGCGCCGGTGAGCGCGGTCCAGCGCACGCCGATGCGGTCGGCAATACGCCCCATGGCGATGCCACCGAAGCCGGAACCCGCCCAGGCCAGCGCGGTGGCCAGCGCCGGAACCGAGCGTTCGCCGCCCACCTCGGCGGCGATCTCTTTCAGCGCCACCGTGGTGATCCAAGGCGCGCCGAAAGCCGTCGCGATCACGACCAGCGAAATGCTGGCGACGACCCAGGACGAGCGGGTCTCAATGGTTGCGGGTGATTGGAGCATGAATGATTCCGGCGCTGACCACTCTTACAGGCTGCTGGTGGTTTGACCATTGCGCCGGGCTAATGCCTGTTACCCATGTTGCGATGCGCCAAAATGCGTCCGCGGCGCCTCGGCGGAAATATCCTTTCCGTTAGTCGGGCGAGAAGGAAATTGACCGCATTGGCTTGATCTGTCAGCTTTTTCGGGGCGACCGGCATCGTCAAACGGCGCGTGATGGCTTATATGACCAGCGCGGCGACAACATCACTGTGAAGGCGTAGCTGAGGCCCCCTGAATGACGACGCTCCGCCCCGTCAGCCTGGACGACAAATACGATCTCAACCAAGGCCAGGTGCTGGTCACGGGCTATCAGGCTCTGATCCGCGCCTGCCTGATGCAGAAAGAGCGCGACCGCCGCGCCGGCCTGAACACCGCGGGCTACGTCACCGGCTATCGCGGCTCGCCGCTCGGCGGGCTCGACCAGCAGTTCCAGCGCGCCGGACGCTTCCTGGCGCCGAAGGACATCAAGTTCCAGCCAGGCCTCAACGAGGAGCTCGCGGCGACCGCGCTGTGGGGCAGCCAGCAAGCCGAGCTGCGCGGCGAAGGCAAGTTCGATGGCGTGTTCGGCATCTGGTACGGCAAGGGGCCCGGCGTCGACCGCTCCGGCGACGTTTTCCGTCACGCCAATTTCGCCGGCACCTCAAAGAACGGTGGCGTGCTCGCCCTGATGGGCGACGACCACACCGCGGAATCCTCGACCACGGCGCATCAGTCGGAATTCCATTTCGTCGACGTGATGATGCCGATCCTCAATCCGGCGGGCGTCCAGGAGATTATCGACTACGCGCTCTACGGCTGGGCGATGTCGCGCTTCACCGGGACATGGACCGCGCTCAAATGCATGCACGAGACGGTGGAGTCGACCGCGGTGGTCGATGGCAGCCTCGATCGCGTGCAGCTCATTACGCCGGCCGATTTCGTGATGCCGCCGGGCGGGCTCAACATCCGGCTCGCCGACACGATCCTCGGACAGGAAGCGCGCCTGCACGACCACAAGCGCGACGCGATGTTAGCCTTCCTGCGTGCCAACAAGCTCAACACCTACATCTCTTCGGGCGGTCGCAATCCGAAGATCGGCGTCATCACCATCGGCAAATCCTATCTCGACGTGCGCCAGGCGATGGACGAGCTCGGCCTCGACGAGACGCGTTGCAACGATGTCGGCCTGCGCGTCTTCAAGGTCGCCTGCGCCTGGCCGATTGGCCGCGCCGAGCTCGCCGAGTTCGCGCAAGGCCTCGACCTCATCATCGTCGTCGAGGAGAAGCGCTCGCTGGTCGAGGTGCAGGTGCGCGAGGAGCTTTACGGCACCGCCAACCAGCCCGTCTGCATCGGCAAGAAGGATGAGCAGGGCAACTGGCTGCTGCCGGTGAAAGGCGCGCTCGACCCCAACGAGATCGCCATCGCCATCGGCGAGCGGCTGATGCGCTACGCGCCGAGCGACGAGCTCGCCGCCAACGTCGCGCGCCTGAAGGACGTGCAGAAGAGTCTTGCGGAGACGACCGACGTCGCCGTGCGCATTCCGTACTTCTGCTCCGGCTGTCCGCACAATTCATCGACCGTCGTGCCGGAAGGCTCGCGCGCTTATGCGGGTATCGGCTGCCATTACATGGCGCAGTGGATGGACCGCAGCACGCTCGGCTACACGCAGATGGGCGGTGAGGGCGCGAACTGGATTGGCGAGGCGCCGTTCTCCGCGCGCCCGCATGTGTTCCAGAACCTGGGCGACGGCACCTACAATCACTCCGGTTACCTCGCGATCCGCGCGGCAATCGCCTCCGGCGTGACCATGACCTACAAGATCCTGTTCAACGACGCCGTGGCGATGACCGGCGGGCAGTCGAACGAGGGCGGGCTCACGGTGCCGCAGATTGCGGCGCAGGTGGCAGCCGAAGGCGCCAAACGCGTCGTCGTCGTCACCGACGAGCCGTGGAAATATCCGAAGGACACGGCGTGGCCGCGCGGGCTGACGATCCATCATCGCGACGAGCTCAATGCCGTGCAGCGCGAGCTTGCCGCCGTGCCCGGCGTCACCGTGCTGATCTACGACCAGACCTGCGCGGCGGAGAAGCGAAGACGGCGCAAGCGCGGCGCGTTCCCCGATCCCGACAAGCGCGTGCTGATCAACGATCTAGTCTGCGAGGGCTGCGGCGACTGCGGGCTGAAATCGAACTGCGTATCCGTGCAGCCGCTGGAGACCGAGTGGGGGCGCAAGCGCACGATCGACCAGTCGAGCTGCAACAAGGACTTCTCCTGCGTGAAGGGCTTCTGCCCCTCCTTCGTCACCGTGCACGGCGCCAAGCTGAAGAAGGGCGAGGGCATCGCCGCGCCGGCGAATTGGGCGGCGCTGCCGACACCGCCGCTGCCGCAGGTGAACCACCCCTACAGCATCATTGTCACCGGCGTGGGTGGCACCGGGATCGTCACCATTGGCGCCATTCTCGGCATGGCCGCGCATCTCGAAGGCAAGGGTGTCGGCGTCATCGACATGGCGGGGCTCGCGCAAAAGGGCGGCTCGGTGTTCAGCCACATCCGCATCGCCAACAAGTCCGACGACATCCACGCCATCCGCGTCGCCGCCGGCGAGGCGGACCTAGTGCTGGGCGGCGACATTGTCGTCGCCGGCAACAAGAAAGTGCTCGGCGCGATGAAGCGCGGCGGCACCCGCGTCATCGTCAACACCGCGGAATTCCTGCCTGGAGACTTCACGCGCAACGCCGAACTGTCGCTGCCGACGGAGCGGCTCAAGCGCGCGATCAGCAGCGCCGCCGGGCGCGAACGCAGCCATTTCGTCGACGCCGCGCGGCTCGCCAAGGCGCTCCTTGGTCAGACCATCGGCGCCAATATGTTCATGCTCGGCTATGCCTATCAGCTCGGCGCGCTGCCAGTGACGGCGGAAGCGATCGAGAAGGCGATCGCGATGAACGGCGAGGCGGTGCCGATGAACATCGCCGCCTTCCATTACGGCCGCCGGGCCGCCGTCGATCCGGCAGCGATCGAGGCGCTGGTGAAGCCGGTGGAGGCGGTGAGCGCCTCGCAGCAGCTCTCGCAGTCTTTCGAAGAGACCATCGAGCGCCGCGTCGCCTTCCTCACCGCCTATCAGAACGCCGATTACGCCGCGCGCTATCGCCGTCTGGTCGAGCAGGCGAAGGCCGTGGAGGCAGCGAAGGCGGAAGGCAAGACCGGCTTGGCGGAGGCGGTGGCGCGCTATCTGTTCAAGCTGATGGCCTACAAGGACGAATACGAGGTGGCGCGGCTCTATACCGACGGCTCATTCGCCGAGCTGATCAAGCGCTCCTTCGACGGCAAGGATTTGCGTCTCGAATTCCACCTGGCGCCGCCGCTACTCGCGCGCAAGGACAAGGTCACCGGCGAGCCGAAGAAGATGTCGTTCGGGCCTTGGATGCTGCGCGCCTTCGGTGTGCTTGCCAAATTCAAATTCCTGCGCGGCACCGCGCTCGATCCGTTCGGCTACACCGCCGAGCGCAAGACCGAGCGCAAGCTCATCGCCGACTACGAGGCGCTGCTCGCCGAGATTTTCGACAAGCTCACGCCCGACAATCATCACCTGGCTGTCGGTCTCGCGGCGATCCCGGAGAAGATCCGCGGCTTCGGGCACGTCAAGCTGCGCCAGCTCAAATCCGCGAAGTCGGACGAGGCGGCGCTGCTCGAGCAATTCCGCGCCGGCACCGCGCCGCTGCTCAAGGCGGCGGAGTGATTACGCCCGAACACCTGCGCCAGATTGCGTCCTGGTCGAACGACCTCAACGAACAGGAATTCGAGCGCGCCCGCCGCGGCATCGCGGAAAAGGATTTCAGCAAAGGCACCTACATCTCGCATCGCGGCGACCGGTTGGATTCCTGGAACGGCGTGGTCAGCGGGCTGATCAAGGTCTCGACCGTCTCGCGCACGGGCAAGGCGGTGAGCCTCGCCGGCGTGCGCGCCGGCGGCTGGTTCGGCGAAGGCAGCATTCTGAAGAACGAGCCGCGCCTCTATGATCTGGTCGCGCTACGCGACTCACGCATGGCGTTTCTCGATCGCGCGACGTTTCTCTGGCTCTTCGAGAACTCCGTCGCGTTCAACCGCTTTCTGGTGCGCCAGTTCAACGAGCGGCTTGGGCAGTTCATCGCGCTCGTCGAATATGACCGCATGCTTGAGGCGCCCGGGCGGCTGGCGCGCACGCTCGCCTGGCTGTTCAATCCGGTGCTGTATCGTGACTCCAGCCGGCATCTCGAATTGTCACAGGAGGAGATCGGCCTCCTGTCCGGCATCTCGCGGCAGGCGACCAATAAGAGCCTGCAGATTCTCGAGGCCAAGGGACTGCTGCGCCTCGAGCGCGGCGGCATCACCATTCTGCATCTGGAAAAGCTCGCCCGGTTCGGGGATTAGCAGCGGCAGATAGCCACGGCCCTGCGCACGATCCGGCAAAAGGGCACGGAAACCGGCGCTCCTAGCGAACTCGGGGCGGTCTCGTCTGTCAAGTGAACCGTTGGCTCGGCGCCGGTTTCGCGGCAGACTGTCACCATAAGAAAAGAGGGGTTTCCGGGAGCGTTCTGGCGCTGTCGGAGAGTGGGTCCGGCGCGCTGGGAACGCGTGGGGCTTTAGGGAGGATGCAAGCCGTGGCGTCTGAGACCGCCGCATCGGCGGATACGTTCCCTAAGCTATTGGTTCGCAACGCGAAAAAGTTCGCGACGCGTCCAGCCATCCGGCTCAAATACCTTGGCATCTGGCAGACCTGGACCTGGCAGCAGGTGCTCGATCAGGTGCGTCCGCTAGCGCTCGGCCTGCACAAGCTCGGGATCAAGCGCGGCGACACGGTCGCCATCGTCGGCGGCAACCGGCCGCCGCTCTACTGGTCGATGATGGCGGTGCAGATGCTCGGCGGCATTCCGGTGCCGGTCTATGCCGATGCGGTCGCCGACGAGCTCGCTTACGTGCTGGACCACGCCGAGGTTCGCTTCGCCGCCGTCGAGGATCAGGAGCAGGTCGACAAGATTCTCTCCGTCTCCGAGCGGCTGCCGAAGCTCGAGCAGATCGTCTATGACGAGCCGCGGGGGCTACGCGACTACGACCATTCGCGCATGCATGCGATCTCCAGCATGATTGCCGATGGGCGCAAGGCGCTCGAAACCGATCCGCAGATTAGTGCCTGGCTCGACGACGAGATCGCCGCCGGCGCCGGCGCCGACCCCTGCGTCATTCTTTATACGTCGGGCACGACCGGCGCTTCCAAAGGCGTGCTGCTCACCAGCGAGCGCTCGATCCGCGCTGCCACCGATACCGTGACTTTCGACAAACTTACCGAGAAGGACGAGGCGCTGGCTTATCTGCCGCTCGCCTGGGTCGGCGACTACTATCTCAACTACGCGCAGGGGCTGGTTGCCGGGTTCTGCATGGCATGTCCGGAAAGCCCGGACACGGTGATGCAGGATCTGCGCGAGATCGGCCCGAGCTTTTATTTCGCCCCGCCGCGCACCTTCGAGCAGATGCTGACCCGCGTGACCATCCGCATGGAGGATGCGGGCGCGTTCAAGCGCTGGCTCTTTCATTATTTTATCGGCGTCGCTCGGCGTTACGGCGAACGCATCCTCAATGGCGAGCCGACGCCACTGCATGGCCGGCTGCTCTATGGTTTGGGCAAGCTCGTCATTTATGAGCCGTTGAAGAACGTGCTCGGCCTCTCGCGTGTGCGCGTGGCATATACGGCCGGCGAAGCGATCGGGCCGGAGCTGTTCGGCTTCTACCGCTCCCTCGGGCTCAATCTCAAGCAGCTCTATGGCCAGACCGAAGCCTTCCTCTATCTCACCGCGCAGCCGGACGGCGAAATCTATTCCGACACGGTCGGTGTCGTGTGTCCGAACGTAGATATCAAGATCACCGAGAGCGGCGAGGTGCTGTTCAAGTCGCCGGGCATGTTCGCCGGCTATTTCAAGGACGAGGAGAAGACCGCGGCGGCGATGACGCCCGACGGCTATGTGAAGACCGGAGACGCCGGCTTCTTCGACCAGAAGACCGGGCACCTCAAGATCATCGATCGCGCCAAGGACGTCGGAAGGCTCAAGGACGGCACGCTGTTCGCGCCGAAATACATCGAGAACAAGCTCAAGTTCTATCCGAACATCCGCGAGGCGATGGCGCTTGGCGACGGACGCGACTTCGCGACCGTCATGCTCAACATCGATCTCACCGCGGTCGGCAACTGGGCCGAGCGCAACAACGTGGTCTACGGCTCGTATCAGGAGCTCGCCGGTCATCCGCTCGTCTACGATATGATCGAGAAGCATGTCGCCGAGGTGAACCGCTCGCTTGCTTCTGAACCGATCATGGCAGGCGCGCAGATCAAGCGGTTCCTCATTCTCCACAAGGAGCTCGATGCGGATGACGGCGAGCTCACGCGCACACAGAAGGTGCGCCGTGGCTTCATCGCGGAGCGCTACGCGCCGCTGCTCACCGCGCTCTATGACGGCTCAAAGGAAGCCGATATCGCGACACAGGTGACCTTCGAAGACGGGCGCAAAGGGACGATCGCCGCGCGCGTGAAGATCCGCGACATGCAAACCGAGCCGGTGCCTGCGGCCGTAGGGAAAGCGGCATGAGGGCGCCCTCCAGCGGACCCGAAGTCGCCGCCGGCGACGTGCTGCTCGCGGTGGAGAATGTCTCGCTGACCTTCGGCGGCGTCAAAGCCGTCACCGACGTCTCCTTCGACATTCGCAAGGGCGAGATCCGCGCCATCATCGGCCCGAACGGTGCGGGCAAGACGTCGATGCTCAACATCATCAACGGCTTCTACCAGCCGCAGCGCGGCCGTATCTCCTTCAAGGGCGTCACCCGCACCAAGATGCGACCCTACGAGGCCGCGCATGGCGGCATCGCGCGCACGTTTCAAAACGTGGCGCTGTTCCGCGGCATGACCGTGCTCGACAACATCATGGCCGGCCGCACCCTGAAGATGAAACGCGGGCTATTTTGGCAACTGCTGCGTCATGGCCCCGCGCTTGCGGAAGAGATCAAGCATCGCGCCGCCGTCGAGGAGATCATCGACTTCCTCAAGATCCAGGAGATCCGCCGCGTGCCGGTTGGCCGCCTCCCTTATGGCCTGCAGAAGCGCGTCGAGCTTGGCCGCGCTCTGGCCATGGAGCCGGAGCTCCTCCTCCTCGATGAGCCGATGGCCGGCATGAACATCGAGGAGAAGGAGGACATGTCCCGCTTCGTCCTCGACGTGAACGACTATTACGGCACCACGATCGCCCTGATCGAGCACGACATGGGCGTGGTGATGGATCTCTCCGATCGCGTCGTCGTGCTCGACCATGGTGTGAAGATCGCCGACGGCACGCCTGATCAGGTGAAGAATGATCAGAAGGTGATCGACGCCTATCTCGGCGTCGCACATTGAGGAACGGCGATGGATCTTCTCTATAAAATCTTCATCGATCCGTTCGTGCAGATGGGCACGGCGCCCGATCTGTTGCTGCAGACACTCTGGGAAGGGCTTGTCGCCGGCGTGCTCTATTCGCTGATCGCGCTCGGCTTCGTGCTCATCTACAAGGCCTCGAGCGTGTTCAATTTCGCGCAAGGCATCATGGTGGTGTTCGCGGCCCTGATGCTGGTCGGCCTGCACGAGCACGGAATGCCGGCCTATGTGGCGCTGGCCCTGACCATCGCGGCGATGCTGGTGCTGGCGTTCACCGTCGAGCGCGTGGTGCTGCGTCCGCTGGTCAATCAGCCCGACATCATCCTGTTCATGGCGACGTTCGGGCTGACCTATTTCCTCATCGGCTTCGGCCAGCTCATCTTCGGCGGCGAATCCAAGGTGATGATCGCCAATGAGCTCGGCTTGCCGCGCGGCGCCATCGATATCAAGATGGCCGGCGGCTTCGTCTCGCTGCAGAAGATCGACATTGCCGCGACCGTCATCGCCTCGCTGATGGTGGCATCGCTCGCCGTGTTCTTCCAGAAGACTCGCATCGGCCGCGCGCTGCGCGCGGTGGCCGACAGCCATCAGGCGGCGCTCTCGGTCGGCATCTCGCTGGAGCAGATCTGGGTCATCGTCTGGTTTGCCGCGGGTCTGGTGGCGCTGGTCACCGGCATCATGTGGGGTGCGCGCTCGGAGGTCTCCTTCGCGCTCGAGGTCATCGCGCTCAAGGCGCTGCCGGTGCTGATCCTCGGCGGCCTCACCTCGATTCCCGGCGCCATCGTCGGCGGCATCATCATCGGCGTCGGCGAAAAAATGGGCGAGTTCTACTGGGGCCCGCTGTTCGGCAGCGGCATCGAGACCTGGCTCGCCTACGTCATCGCGCTCGTCTTCCTGCTGTTCCGGCCGCAAGGCTTGTTCGGCGAGCGCATCATCGAGCGGATCTGAGGCGGCGATGTTTTACCGCGAAGCCGGGCAGTTCAAGACCAACTACCACGCCGACGAGGCGATCTTCCCGATCCTGCAGGATCGTCTTGGCATCGGCATCATCCTGTTCATCGCGCTCGTCGTCGTTCCTTATTTCGGCAGCGGATTCCTGCTGCAGGCCGTGATGACGCCGTTCCTCGTATTCTCGCTTGCCGCCATCGGCCTCAATTTGCTCACCGGATATACCGGGCTGCTCTCGCTCGGTACCGGCGCATTCATGGGGGTCGGCGCCTACGCGTGCTACAAGCTCACGACGTACTTCCCCAGTGTCAACATCATCATCTGGATCGCGGCGTCAGGACTGTTCTCCGCCGCGGTCGGCGTGTTTTTCGGACTGCCGTCGTTGCGTATCAAGGGCTTCTATCTGGCGGTGGCGACGCTCGCGGCACAATTCTTCCTCGACTGGTGCTTCATCCGCCAGCCGTGGTTCTACAATTACAATGTGTCGGGTGCGATCGAGGTGCCGACGCGGACACTGTTCGGGATCCCGGTGACCGGCGCCACCGCAAGCGCCATGGCGCGTTACTACGTTGTGCTCGGCTTTGTCATCGTGATGACGTGGCTCGCGTCGAATCTGGTGCACGGACGCATCGGGCGCATGTGGATGGCGGTGCGCGACATGGACCTTGCCGCCGAGCTTATCGGTATCCGGCTCTTGCGCACGAAGCTTCTGGCCTTCGCCGTCTCGTCATTCTACTGCGGTGTCGCCGGGGCGCTGCTCGTTTTCCTCTGGTACGGAAGCGCCGAGCCGGCAGTGTTCGACGTCAATCTCAGCTTCTTCGTGCTGTTCATGGTGATCATCGGCGGGCTGGGCAGTCTGACCGGGTCGTTTTTCGGCGCCGCGCTGATCTACATCCTGCCGATCGTGCTCCGCTACATTCCGCCGCAACTGGGCATTCCGGTGCATCCGGCGACGGTCGAGCATATCCAGTTCATGATCATCGGCGCGCTGATCGTCTTCTTCCTGATCGTGGAGCCGAGCGGTCTCGCCAGGCTCTGGCAGATCGGCAAGCAGAAACTGAGGGTGTGGCCTTTCCCGTACTGACGGTGCAGACTCTCGACTAAACCCCCGGCGAACGGGGACAGACCGCGGGCGGCAAGCCACGGTCGGACCAACGGGCGGCGCTTGCTGCCGAATGATGGGAGGAACGAGATGCAACTCAAGCATAAAGTGCTCGGCACGGCGATCGCTGCCGCCGGGATGTTGCTGGCGCCGGCGCTCGCCAGCGCGGCCGACGGGATTTTCGTCCCGCTGCTGTCGTATCGCACGGGACCCTTCGCCGTCTCCGGCACACCGATCATGAACGGCATGGCCGACTATCTGAACATGCTCAATGAGCGTGACGGCGGCATCAACGGCGTCAAGATCGTCGTCGAGGAATGCGAGACCGGCTATGACACCAAGAAGGGTCTCGAATGCTATGAGCAGATCAAGTCGAAGAACCCGGTCGTCATCAACCCGTATTCGACCGGCATCACGCTGCCGCTGATCCCCAAGGCTGCCGTCGACAAGATCCCGATCCTGTCCATGGCCTACGGCCTTTCGGCGTCGGCCGACGGCACCACCTTCCCGTGGATCTTCAATCCGCCGGCGACCTATTGGGACGGCGCCTCGATCTTCGTCAGCTACATCGGCAGCAAGGAAGGCGGCCTCGACAAGCTCAAGGGCAAGAAGGTCGGGCTCATTTATCTCGATGCGCCTTACGGCAAGGAGCCGATCCCGCTGCTCCAGGCGCTGGCCAAGGATTATGGGTTTGAGCTCAAGCTCTATCCGGTGCCGGCTGCCGAAATGCAGAACCAGTCTTCGCAGTGGCTCAACATCCGCCGGGACCGTCCGGATTGGATCTACATCCAGGGCTTCGGCAGCATGAATCCGACGGCGGTCAAGGAAGCCGTGAAGAACAACTATCCGATGGCTCACCTGATCGGTAACTGGTGGTCGGGCAACGAAGAAGACGCGCGTCCGGCCGGTCCCGAGGCGAAAGGCTATCAGTCGCTCGACTTCAATCAGGTCGGCACCAACTTCCCCGTGATCCAAGACATCATCAAATACGCGGTCGATAAGGGTAAGAGCCAGACCGCGAAGGATCGCGTCGGCGAGAATCTCTATAACCGCGGTGTCCTCAACTCGATCATCATCGCGGAAGCGATCCGCAATGCGCAGAAAATCACCGGCAAGAAGGTGATCGACGGCTCCGACATGCGGCGCGGACTGGAGACACTGAACATCACAGCCGCGCGGCTCAAGGAGCTGGGGGCCGAAGGCTTCGCCGCCCCGATGTCGGTGAGCTGCACCGATCATAACGGCCATAACGCGGCCTATGTGGCGCTGTGGGACGGCACCAAGTGGACCAAGGGCTCCGACTACATCCAGCCGCTGCGCGACAAGGTCGAGCCGCTGATCGAGGCGGCAGCGAAGGAGTATGCGGCCGCCAACGCCGGTTGGCCGAAGCGCACAGAGCCTTGCGACAAGTCGTCGTGAGGTGATGCCGACACGCTCCCTCTCTCCTGGTCAGGAGAGGGGGAACGCGCGGTGGCGCCGGCGAAGGGATTTCGACATGTCCATCGAGACCAGCGTTGAATCCGCCGCGCCCGCGGTCGCGCCGGCGACCATTCTCTCGGTCAACAATATCGAGGTGATCTACGATCACGTCATCCTGGTGCTCAAGGGCGTGTCGCTGGACGTACCCGAGGGCGGCATTGTTGCGCTGCTCGGCGCCAACGGCGCCGGCAAGACCACGACGCTGAAGGCGATCTCCAACCTGCTGCATGCTGAACGCGGCGAGGTGACCAAGGGCTCGATCGTGTTCGACGGCGAAGAAGTGCAGGCGCGCTCGCCGAATGAGCTCGTGCGTCGCGGCTGCATCCAGGTGATGGAGGGCCGCCACTGCTTCGGCCATCTCACCATCGAAGAGAATCTGCTGACCGGTGCCTTCACGCGGCGCGACGGCGCCGCGGCGATCGCACGCGATATCGAGCTCGTCTACAGCTATTTCCCTCGCCTCAAGGAGCGCCGCTCTTCCATGGCGGGCTATACGTCCGGCGGCGAGCAGCAGATGTGCGCCATCGGCCGCGCGCTGATGTCGCGGCCGAAGATGATCCTGCTCGACGAGCCGTCGATGGGGCTGGCGCCGCAGATCGTTGAAGAGATTTTCGAGATCGTCAAAGACCTGAACGAGAAGGAGCGCGTCTCCTTCCTGCTTGCCGAGCAGAACACGAACATGGCGCTTCGCTTTGCGCAGTACGGGTACATCCTGGAGAACGGCCGCGTGGTCATGGACGGCGAGGCGAAAGCGCTCGCCGAGAACGAGGATGTGAAGGAGTTTTACCTCGGCATCGCCGAAGGCAAGCGCAAATCGTTCCGCGACGGTAAGCACTATCGACGTCGCAAGCGCTGGCTGGCGTGACCGCCATGCATGATCATTACGATGCGTTGGAGACGCGCGATCCGGATATGCGTGAGCGCGATCAGTTTGCGCGCCTGCCAGCGATCATCGCCCGCGCTCTATCGGCACCTGGCTGGGCGAAACAGCTTGCCGGCATCGATCCGCGCGGTGTCGCTACGCGTGAGGCGCTGGCGCGGCTGCCAATCCTGCGCAAATCCGACCTGGTCGCGCTGCAGAAGGAGACGCCTCCGTTCGGCGGCTTCAATGTGACCGCGCCAGGCAAGGCGGCGCGGCTGTTGATGTCACCGGGTCCGATCTTCGAGCCCGAAGGTCACGGCGCGGATTTCGCTGGCGCGGCGCGCGCCTTGTTTGCCGCTGGATTTCGCAGCGGCGGCATCGTGCACAACAGCTTCTCTTATCATCTCACGCCGGGGGCCTTCATGCTTGAGGCTGGCGCCCATGCGCTCGGCTGCGCGGTCGTTCCCGGAGGCGTCGGCAACACCGAGCAGCAGCTGGAGGCGATCGCCCACTACAAGCCCTCGGGCTATCTCGGCACGCCCGACTTCCTCAAGATCCTGCTCGACACCGCGCAGAAATCCGGCAAGGACGCCTCCTCGATCAAGCGCGGGCTCGTGTCCGGCGCGGCACTGCCGGGCTCGCTGCGTGACGAGCTCGGAGGCCGTGGCGTCGCCGTGCTGCAATGCTACGCCACAGCGGAGGTCGGCGTCATCGCCTATGAAACCGCGGCGCGCGAAGGCCTGATCGTGAATGAGACGCTGATCGTCGAGATCGTGCGCCCGGGCACCGGTACGCCGGTGAAAGCGGGCGACGTCGGCGAGGTCGTCGTCACCTCGTTCTCGCCCGACTATCCGATGATCCGCGTCGCCACCGGCGACCTCTCCGCGGTGATGCCCGGCGTTTCGCCCTGCGGGCGCACCAATATGCGCATCAAGGGCTGGATGGGCCGCGCCGACCAGACCACGAAGGTCAAGGGCATGTTCGTGCATCCCGGTCAGGTGGCGGAGATCGCGCGCCAGCATCCCGAGCTCGGGCGCGTGCGCCTCGTCGTCGCCCGCGAGAACGAGCAGGATGTGATGACGCTGCAGGCCGAGTGCATGGTCGCTGCGGGGCTTGCCGAAGCGGTCGCCGCGACGCTACAGAGCGTCACCAAGCTCAAAGGCAGCGTAGAATTCGTCGCACCCGGAAGCTTGCCCGACGACGGCAAAGTGATCGCGGACGAACGTAAGATATGATCGAACCCAATTCTCGGATCGGGGTGCTGCTCGTCAATCTGGGCACGCCCGACGCCACCGACTATTGGTCGGTTCGCCGCTATCTGAAGGAGTTTCTCTCCGATCGGCGGGTGATCGAGGAGAATCGCATCAAATGGTGGCTGGTTCTCAATGTCATCATCCTGTCGGTGCGTCCCGGGCGCAAAGGCAAGGATTACGAGAAGATCTGGAATCGCGAGCGCGACGAGTCGCCGCTCAAGACGATCACCCGCGCTCAGTCCGATAAACTCGCTGCCGCGCTCGGCGCCGAAGCCCGCATCGTCGTTGACTGGGCGATGCGCTACGGCAATCCATCCATCGCCTCGCGGCTCGATGCACTGATGGCGCAAGGCTGCGACCGTGTGCTCGTCGTCCCGCTCTATCCGCAATACTCGGCCGCCACGACGGCGACGGTGTGCGATGAAGTGTTTCGTGCGCTGAGCGAGATGCGGCGGCAGCCGGCCTTGCGCGTGGCCGCGCCGTATTATGCCGAGCCGGTCTATATTGAGGCGCTGACGGCGTCGTTGAACGACGAGCTGGCGCGCCTTTCATTCAAGCCGGACGTCATTGTCGCCTCATATCACGGGATGCCTGAGGACTACGTCGCGAAAGGTGACCCGTATTTCGAGCATTGCGCCGCTACGACACGGCTCCTGCGGACGAAGCTCGGGCTCGGCGAAAATCAGTTGATCATGACCTTCCAATCGCGCTTCGGCACCGCGGAATGGCTCAAGCCCTATACCGACGCGACACTGCAGAGCCTCGGCGTGCGTGGTGTGAAGAATGTCGCTGCCATCATGCCGGGCTTTGCTGCCGATTGCCTGGAGACGCTGGAAGAGATCGCCATGGAGAACGCGCACATCTTCAAGGCGGCCGGCGGCGAGAACTTTGCCCCGATCCCCTGCCTCAATGATAGCGAAGCGGGTATGCGCGTCATCCGCGACATCGTCGCGCGCGAGCTCGGGGGCTGGATCTGACGAGGGTCAGGCCACGCCGACGCGCAGCAGGTCGTGCAGGTGCAAGATGCCGAGCGGCTTGCGCCCATCGGCCACAAACAGCGCGGTGATCTTCGAGGAGTTGAGCAGCTCCAGCGCCTCGCTGGCGAGCTGATCCGGCCGCACCGTCTTCGGCCCGCGCGTCATGACGGTCTCGACGGCGACATCGAGCAGGTCGGAGCGCATGTGCCGGCGCAGGTCGCCGTCGGTGATGATACCGACCAGCGTTCCCTGCGCGTCGGTGATGCCGACGCAGCCGAAGCCCTTGCCCGACATCTCCACGATGGCCTCGGCCATGCGGGTGCCCAGCGGACAAAGCGGCACCTCCTTACCGATGTGCATAATGTCGCGGGCGAATTTCAGCATGGCGCCGAGCCGGCCGGCGGGATGCAACACACCGAAGTCGATTGCGGTGAAGCCGCGGCTCTCGAGCAGCGCGATCGCAAGCGCGTCGCCGAGCGCCAGCTGCATCAGCGATGAGGTGGTGGGCGCGAGGTTATGCGGGCAGGCTTCGCGTGCATCCGGCAGTACCAGAGTCACGTCGGCAGCCTTGCCGAGTGTCGAATCCGCGGCGGCGGTGAGCGCGATGAGGCCGATGCGAAAGCGGCGCGAATAGTCGATGAGGTTTTTCAGCTCCGCGGTCTCGCCCGACCACGACAGCGCCAGCATCACGTCGTCGGGCGTGATCATGCCGAGGTCGCCGTGGCTCGCCTCGCCGGCATGGACGAAGAAGGCCGGCGTTCCGGTGGAGGCGAAGGTCGCCGCGATCTTGCGGCCGACATGGCCGGACTTGCCCATGCCGGTGATGATCAGCCGGCCCTTGGCGCTGCGGATGAGCTCGACGGCGGCGATAAAGGAGCGGCCGAGCCCGTCGCGCAGGGCCGCGGCCATGGCATTGAGACCACCGGCTTCGACCTCGAGGGTGCGCAGGGCCGATGCAATCAGCCTGTCGGCGGACTCATTCGCAGCCATCGGGCGCGCTTTCAGCTTGGACATGGAACTCCACAACGCGAACGCAACGGGATGAGGGCTGAGATAGCACGGATCGGAGGGCGAGGCGACCAAGCGGCCGGTTATCAACGTCTCATTAACCATAACCGTTTCTACTCCATTAACCAGGCTCGCCGGGCTTCCGGCGGGCCCTTCCGTGCATGGCCGCTGCAAAGCGGTCGTGTCAGCGCTGCGGAGAAGGGTCGCTCGTGTCACGCCCTCGCCACGTCCGTGCGGTCGCGGCAAGCACTCTCGGCTTCTTCATGGCCGCGGGCGTGATGCTTGGCAGCGCGAGTGCCGTGGCGCAGACGGCGCCTACCGATCCATTCAACCCGCAGAACGACCCGAAGCTGTCGCCGTTCCAGAAATTCCGCCGGCAGAATCCGGCGACGCCGCTCGCGCCTTCGCCGAGCTTCATTCGGCCGCCAGCGTCGGGCGCCGGTAAAACCGGCTTCGACTCCACCAACGCCCGCAACAAGCGCAAAGCGGCGAAGACGAAAGCGCCGGCGACCGCGCCCGGCGTCGTGATGCCGTTGCCTGCGTCCACGGCCATCGCTCCTGGAATCGCGGCACAACCGAGCACGCCAAACACTGTGACGGTGTCCGATGTCGCCGCGAATTCTTCAGCGCAGGCGCCGCCGGCGCCGTTCGCACCCAACGCGATCGGCGCGCTGCCGACGCCGCCGAAGAAGCGCAAGCCGAAAGACGAGCTCGATCCTTACGACCCGCTTGGCATTCGCGCCGGCACGATGCTGCTCTATCCGGCCGTCGAGGTCATGGGCGGCTATGACACCAATCCTGGCCGCTTCTCAGGAGGGCCGGGCGCCTCGCTGCTGCGTGTCGCGCCCGAGTTGCAAGCCAAATCCGATTGGGCGACGCACGAGCTCAAGGCCGATCTCCGCGGCAGCTACACCTGGTACAAACCGGACCAGACGCCGTCACTGGACCGACCGGACGTTACCGGCACCGTCAACGGGCGCGTCGACGTCACGCATCAAACGCGAGTCGATCTTGAAGGTCGTTTCCATGTCGGCACCGACAATCCGAACAGCCCCAACCTGCAGGCGGGACTGGCCAAGTTACCGATCTACACCAGCTATGGCGGCACGGTCGGGCTCGGTCATCGTTTCAACCGGCTCGACGTCGAGATCAAAGGCGGTGTTGATCGTACCGTCTACCAGAGCTCGAGTCTCGTCGACGGCACCACGGCGAGCAACCAGGACCGCAATTACAATCAATACGCGGCCGGTCTGCGCACGGGCTATGAACTGTTGCCGGGTGTGAAGCCATTTGTCGAATTCGACTTCGACACGCGCAAGCACGATCTCAATGCCGATTTCGAAGGCTTCCAGCGCGACTCCAAGGGCAAGACCGGCCTGGTTGGCACGACCTTCGAGCTGACGCGATTGCTCACCGGCGAAATCGCACTCGGCTATACGGTGCGCGACTACGAGGATCCGCGTCTCCTCCAGGTCAAAGGTCTCATCGGTAATGCCTCGCTATTATGGACGGCAAGCGCGCTCACCACCGTGAAGTTTACGGCGACGTCGAATGTCGGTGAATCGACGGTGCCTGGCGTGTCCGGCGCCCTCTACCGGGACGCCGGAATCCAGGTCGATCACGCTTTCCGTCGTTGGCTTATCGGCACGCTGAAATTTGGCGCCGGGCTCGACGATTATATCGGCTTGGATCGTGAGGATCACCGCTTCTATATCGGCGCTGGCTTGACCTACAAGCTCAACCGCTTCGCCCAGATCAAAGGCGAAGTGCGTCGCGAATGGCTGCATTCCAACGTCGACGGCGTCGATTATACGGCGAACGTGTTCCTGATCGGGATGCGGCTGCAGCATTAGCAACGAGGCTTGCGCAGGGCTAGCCCTTGGGCTCTACCTTGCGCGTGTCCGCGCTTCGCCATCGCCTCCTGGCTCTCCTTCCGTTTGCGCTCTTTGCGGCGGGCTATGCCGTGCTGTTTCGGCGCTGGTTGTTCACCGGCTTCGACGACATTTTCGGCGATGAAGAGGACGGCGAAATTCTGCTGGCCCTGGTCGAGCATTGGCGCCGCGTGCTGTCGGGCCTCGCGCACTGGAGCGATCCGATCTTCTTCTACCCGCAACGCGGCGTGCTCGGCTATTCCGATGCCTATTTCCTCTACGGCGTCGTCCACGCGCCGCTGCGGCTGCTCGGTATCGATACGTTCACCGCCTTCATGGTGCTGATGAGCCTGCTCGCGGTGGCCGGCTATTTCGGCTTCTATACGCTCGCGCGTCGACATTTCGCGATACCACCGCCATGGGCGGCGGTCGGGGCCACGATCTTCGCGTTCGCCAATATGAACGCGGTGAAGCTCGTGCAGGCGCAATCCTATTGCGCGATGCTGCTGCCGGTCCTCTGTCTGCTCGTCTTGAACGCCTGGAACGCCGCGCGCCCCTCGCGCGCGGCCGTGCTCGCCGGCGCTGCCGGCTTGCTGCATGCCCTCATTTTCTTCACCGCGTTCCAGACGGCTTGGTTCTTCACGCTACTGCTCATTCTTTTCGCGGTGCTCGCGCCGGCTGTTCTGGGCGTTGCGCCATGCATGGCCCTCGTCCGCGATGCGCTTGGCGTACGCCGGCTGGTGCCGCTGGCTTATGCGGCAGGATTTACTGTCGGTATCGTGCCGTTCCTGCTCCTGTATCTGCCGGTGCTGCAGGCCGGGTATGGCCGCGGTCTGGCGGAAATCTTCTCGAATGCGCCGGATACGCGCGACATTCTCAATGTGACGCCCGGCAATCTCATCTGGGGCGACGCGTTGCGCGCGCTTAACATCGTCGGACGGCCGGACCGTCCGGTATGGGAGGTCGAGCTCGGATATACGCCGCTGGTGCTTGGGGCTTTCGGCCTCAGCGTGCTCGCGCTATTGCACGACAGAGAGCGGCCGCTCGCGCGCTGGGCGTTGCTGCTGAGCGCCGGCGTGATCGTGCTGTGGCTTCTCCAGCTCGACTATTTCGGCTGGCGGCCATGGACCATTGTCTGGTCGCTCGTGCCTGGCGCGGCCGCGGTGCGCTACGTCTTCCGGTCCCAGCTCGTCGCCAACCTGTTCGTGTCGTTGGTGGTCGCGATGGGTCTTGCACGATTGGCCACCAAAGAGAGAGGAGGGTGGGTCAACGTTGGCGTGCTCGTTGTTGTCGCGTTCCTTCTGATCGAGCAGATCAATGCCCAATGGCCGGCGACACTCTCGCGCCGCGTCAAGCTCGCCTGGCTTAATGCGATCCCGGCGCCGCCAGCGGGGTGCAAAGTCTTCTATCTGGTGCCGCGTGTGCCGCCCGTCGACCGTGAGGGTTGGATACACCAGGCTGACGCCATGCTGATCGCGCAGAACCGCGACTGGCCGACGGTCAACGGTTACTCGACCTGGCTGCCCAAAGATTGGAATCTGGAGGAGCCAGCAAGCGAACACTATCCGGGCGCAGTGCGCGACTGGGCCGCACGCAACAAGCTTGAAGACGTCTGCGGCCTCGACCCGGCGAATGACCGCTGGACAGTCGGTTTGCCCTGATTACTTGTTGTTGCCGAGCATCTGCTGCAGCTCGTCGCGCAGCATCGGGCCGAGATCGTCGCGCTCCAGCGCGTAAGCGACGTTGGCGGTGAGAAAGCCGATCTTCGATCCGCAGTCGAAGCTGCGACCTTCGAACTTCAATCCGTAGAACGGCTGCGTTTGCATCAAAGCGAGCATCGCATCGGTGAGCTGGATCTCACCGCCGGCGCCGCGCTCCTGCTTCTCCAGGAGATCGAAGATTTCCGGCTGCAGAATGTAGCGGCCAGTGATGATGAGGTTCGACGGTGCATCCTGCGGCTTCGGCTTTTCCACCATCTTGGTGATGGAAAACGCCTTACCGTTGCTGTTGCCGACACCGACGACGCCATAGGCGCCGACGCGGTCCTTGGGAACTTCCTCGACCGCCACGATATTGGCGTTTTCCTTGAGCCCTTTGGCCACGTCGATCATCTGCGCCAGGCAGCCGCGGCCGTTCTGAACCAACACGTCGGGGAGCAGCAGCGCGAACGGTTCGTTGCCGACCAACTCGCGCGCGCACCACACGGCGTGGCCGAGGCCGAGCGGCGACTGCTGGCGGGTGAAGCTCGTGGTGCCGGGGCCGGGCAGATTGCGCGAGAGAACGATGAGGTCGTCCTTCTTGTTGCGCTCGTTAAGCGTGAACTCGAGCTCGAACTGCCGGTCGAAATGATCTTCGATGATGTTCTTGTTGCGCCCGGTGACGAAGATGAAGTGCTCGATCCCGGCTTGGCGGGCCTCATCGACGACGAGCTGGATCAGCGGCCGATCGACAACCGGCAGCATTTCCTTCGGCATCGCCTTGGTGGCGGGCAGGAAGCGGGTTCCCAGGCCTGCGACCGGGAAGATGGCTTTGCGAATGGGTCTCATATTGGTTTGTCGGTACGAATCGTGTCGGAGGGAGAAAGCATGGAACCGCTTTCCGGGTCCAGATCAGACTTGCGGCAGCCGGCTTTTCCAAGGCACGACGTAAAGTCGCCCGCCCGACCCTCGTGTTAACGTGCTCGAAACCTTATGTATTCACCTCTAATAGGGCCCCAACGGGATTCCCAGCGATGATACGGCCCGCACCTTTTCGCCCAATCGCGCTCGCCCTCGCTCTGCTACTGGCGGGAATCGCCACGCTCGCATCCGGCCAAGTCACAGGTTCGCTCAGCTTCCCGGTGCCAGCTCCGTCCGCGGCGCCAGAATGGAGCGGGGAGTCCGGAGCCTCGGGCAACCCGCTGATGACCGCGGATGCCATCCGCGCCGCCGCCGCCGACTTCCCGAATTGTATCGCGCGCATGTGGCCGCTCGCAGCAAGGCGCGGCGTCTCGCGCCAGTCGTTCGAGACCTACACTGCCGGATTGACACCGGACTTGCGGATCATGGATCTGCTCGATGATCAGCCGGAGTTCACCAAGTCGTTCTGGGACTATCTCGACGGTCTCGTCAGCGACGCGCGCATCCAGCGCGGGCGTGAGCTGCTCCAGCAATACAAAGCGACCTTCGATGCAGTCGAGCACGCGTATGGCGTCGACCGTCACATCATCGCGGCGATCTGGGGCGTGGAATCGAACTACAGCACCATGGGCGGCGACCGTCCGGTCGTCCGCTCCACCGCGACGCTCGCCTGCGTCGGCCGCCGTCAGGATTATTTCCGCGAGGAGTTCCTCTCGGCCTTGGAGATCCTGCATCACGGCGATGTACGGCCCGACCGTCTCATTGGCTCCTGGGCCGGTGCGTTCGGGCCCACGCAGTTCATGCCGACGAGCTTCAAGCGCTATGCGGTCGATTTCGATCGTGACGGGCGCCGCGACGTCGTCGACTCGGTGCCCGACATGATCGCGTCCACTGCGAACAACCTCAAGAAGGACGGCTGGGTGCCTGGACAGGCCTGGGGCTATGAGGTCGTGGTGCCGGCGAATTTCAACTTCATGCTCGCCGATCGTTCGCGCATGATGACGCTTGCCGAGTGGGACAGGATGGGCGTGCGCCGCGCCGATCGGCAAGCCTTCCCCGATCCGCGCGACCAAGCCTATCTGCTGGTGCCTGGGGGCGTCCAGGGGCCGGGCTTCCTGATGCTCAACAATTTCCGCGTCATCATGAAATACAATCCCGCGGAAGCCTATGCGATGGCTATCGGGCACCTCGCCGACCGGCTGCGCGGCGGTAGCGAGTTTGTGCAGAACTGGCCGCGCTATGAGCGCGTGCTCTCACGCGCCGAGCGCTACGAGTTGCAACAGCTTCTCGCCCAGCACGGCTTTAACGTCGGCGATCCGGACGGCCAGCTCGGCTCGCGCACGCGTGCTGCGCTGCGTGAATATCAGGCGCGCTCAGGACAGGTCCCCGACGGTTTTGCTTCGGCCTCGATCCTCGAGCAGCTGCGCAGCCGCTAAGCGGCTGACCGCGCCGAAGCATGACTTTTCTGCACAGCCGCTTCGCGCGGGCGGTCTCATAGCGCAGGACATCCGGCGCGCACGAGGCCTCTCGCAACCGGTATAGTTCGTCTCGAAGAACCGCCCTTCAAGCAAGGGCGCTCGCGAGAGGTCCGTCGGCTTATGAAGATCACAGGCGTTGAATGCCTGCCGGTGCATTCTGGCTGGCGCAAGAACTTCGTCTTTGTCCGCGTTGCCACCGACGCCGGCATGATCGGTTGGGGCGAAGCCTACAGCCAGTATGACCGCGACCGAGCCGTCGCAGCACAGGTCGAGGAACTCGGCCGTTATCTGGTCGGGCGCGACCCGTTCCAGATCCGCCACATCCTGCAGATTGCTTTCGACGACTACGCGCAGCGGCGCGGCTCGCTCGAGCTCTACTGCGCGACCTCAGGGATCGAGCAGGCGCTGTGGGATATCGCCGGTAAGGCGACGCAGCAGCCGGTCTTTAATCTGCTCGGCGGCCCGGTGCGGTCGCGCATTCGTGTCTACGCCAATGGCTGGAGCTATAAGACGCAGGAGCCGGACGACTACGCCAAGAAGGCCGAGGCAGTGCTCAAGCGTGGCTTCACGGCGCTGAAATTCGACCCGGTCCCCGGACCGTGGCGGACATATGTGCCGAAAGAGCACATTCGCCGTGCGGTGCGGGTGCTGCGCGCGATGCGCAAGGCGGTCGGACCCGATGTCGACCTGCTGCTCGATATCCATCGCCGGCTTGCGCCCATGCACGCCATCGATCTCGCCAACGCGCTCGCGGAATTCGAGCCCTATTGGCTGGAGGAGCCGTGCCAGAGCGAGAATGTCGAGGCGCTCGCCGAGGTGCGTCATGTCAGCAAGATACCGGTGGTGACCGGCGAGGCGCTCTACACGCGGGCGGATTTTCGCCCGATCTTCCGCGCGCGTGCCGCCGATATCATCAATCCCGACGTCTCGAACTGTGGCGGCATCCTCGAGCTCCTGAATATCGCCGCGGCCGCGGAAACCGAGGCAGTTGCCGTGTCGCCGCACAACTACAATTCGACGACGCTCGCGCTGTCGGCGACAGTGCACGCGTCGGCCTGCATGCCGAACTTCATCATCACCGAATACTTCCTGCCCTTCGAGGAGATCGGCGCCCGGCTCTGCCCGAATCTGCTCAAGCCGGTGAATGGCTATATCGCGTTGCCGGAGGGGCCGGGGCTCGGCATCGAGGTCGACGAGAACGCAGTGCGGGCAGAAAAAGGCCATGCATTCCCGGCGCGCACCTTCCGCCTGCCCAAGGACGAAGGCCCGTGAGTAGAGCGGGGCACCCGGTCATGCGACGTCTGTTCTGTGTCCTGTTGATTGCAACGAGCTTGGTTTTCGCGGGCGCCGCGGCCGCGACGTCGTATCCACCGAGCACTGTGCGGCTCCTGTGCTGGAGCAGTGCCGGTGCGCCGCTCGACGTAATGATGCGGCAGGTCGGCAAGCAGCTTGGCGAGATCCTCGGGTCGACCTTCGTGGTCGAGAACAAGCCGGGCGCCGAAGGGGCGCTGGCGATGGCGGTGGTGACCAACGCAACGGCCGACGGCGCCATCATCCTCTCGACCACATCGAGCATGTCCTTCGCCATGGCGACCAAGGACATCAAATACAAGCCGGAGGATTTCATCGTGCTTCCAGCGCTGCAGGCAGAAGCCTCGGCCATCGCGGTGCGCAAGGACAGTCCATTCAAGTCCATGCGCGAGTTCATGGATTTTATCCGCGCCAATCCCGACAAGCTCAGCGTTGGCGGTTTCTCTGCCGCGGGCTTTCATCAATATGTGTTCTACCGCCTACAACAGGAGGGCCACTTCAAGTCCATTTGGGTGCCGTTCAAGGGCGGCCAGGATGCGGCGCTGGCGTTGCTCGGCGGACACATCGATGTCGCCGTGCTCACCCCGAGTTCCGCGCTCGGTGCGATCCAGAACGGCGACATCCGTCTTCTCGGCATCAGCACTGCGCAGCGTGATGAATATTTCCCCGACGTGCCGACCTTCAAAGAGCAGGGCTATGATGTCGTAGAATCGATCTGGCGCGGCGTGATGGTCAAGGCGGGCACACCGAAGCCGGTCATCGATACGCTGATCGGAGCGCTCGAGAAGATGAAGCAGACTGACGAGTGGAAGACGTTTTCGCGCCAGAACCTGCAATCGTCAGTCGATATCTCGCTAGACGCCATGCAGCAGAAGGTGCGCGCCGAAGTGACAGCCGATCGCGCCTTCCTGCAGGAAACCGGAATGCGGAAATGATCGACCGCTGCCGTTCCCTTCGCTGGGCGTTTGCCGTGCTGGCGTCTCTATCAGTCTTAGCGGTATCGCAACCGGCCACGGCGCAGACGGCGGCGTGGTCGCCGCAGCACAATGTCGAGATCATCGTGCCGACCGCGGCGGGAAGCTCGATGGATCTGCTGGCGCGCCTCATCCAGGACATTCTCAAGAAGGACGGCGCGATCGCCACACCGATTACGGTGCAGGCTAAACCCGGCGCCAGCGGCGCCGTGGCCTGGAGCTATGTCAGCGGCAAGACCGGCGACGGACACTATCTGGCGATCAGTGGGCCGACGCTGTTGAGCAACGAGCTCCTGGGCGTCGGCAGCATGACCTACAAGGACATCACGCCGATCGCGCAGCTGTTCACCGAATACGAGGTCTTTGCGGTGGCCGCCCAAGGGCCGATCAAGACCGGTGCGAACCTGGTCGCTGCCCTGCAGCAACCGACCCCACCGTCCGTCGGCGTGGCGCCGGGCTATGGCGGCTCCAGTCACGTGGCGCTGATCAAGCTCGCGCGCACCGCACACATCGACCCGAACTCCTTGACGATCGTACCGTTCAAGGGCGCCAACGAATCGGTGAATGCGCTTCTTGGCGGCCACATCGATGTGGCGATCGCGACGATGTCGGTCGTCGCGCCGTTCATCGAAGCCGGAAAGCTCCGCGCCATTGGTATCGCCGCCCCGAAGCGCCTGCCCGGGAGCGAGGCGAGCATCCCGACCTGGACGGAGCAGGGTTTCAAAGTAGTCGAAGGCAACTGGCGTGGCATTGTCGGGCCGAAAGATCTCAACGCCGCTGAGGTCGCCTATTGGGGCGGCAAGATCGCGACCGTGGTGAAGAGCAAGGCATGGGCCGAGAGCCTGAAGCGCTATGACTGGGACGCCGATTACGCCGATAGCAATGGCTCCCGGCAATTCCTCGACGTTCGTTACGATGAACTGCGCTCGACATTGGCAACCCTGAAGCTCGCGAAGTAAGACGGAACTGGAGACCTGCATGAGCGAGCCGCAACGTGCTGCCGGCACAAGCCCGACGCAGCGCCTCGCCGAGTTCGCCGCAACATTGACCTTTGCCCAATTGCCGGAGGCGGTCGTCGCCAAGGCGAAGCTCTGCCTGCTCGACACGCTCGGCTGCTGCGTCTTCGGCGCGTCCTTGCCGTCTGTCGGCCGGCTAACCGCCATGGTCGCGGCGGAAGGTGCCGCGAAGGATTCGGCCGTGATCGGCGCTGCACTGCGCACCAGTCCGGCGCTGGCGGCATTGGTCAATAGCACCGCCGCGCACGCCTTCCAGCTCGACGAGATTCATCTCGAGTCCACTCTGCATCCGGGATCGGTGGCTTTGCCGCCGGCTCTGGCGGTTGCCGAAAGACTTGGCACGCCCAACGGCCGCGACTTGGTGACCGCGATCATTGCAGCCTATGAGGTCGGCATCCGCATCGGGCTCGCCGCAAAGGGCGGCATGTTCAAAAGCGGTTTCCACAATCAGGGCACGGCCGGGGCATTCGTCGCGGCTGTCGCCGCCGCCCGTATGCTCGGCCTCAACGCGCTGCAGATGCAGCACGCTTTGGGCATTGCCGGCTCGCAGGCCGCCGGACTGATGGCGGTGCAGGACGGCGCCATGACCAAGTCGTTTCACTCCGGCCATGCCGCGCAAGCCGGCGTCTACGCCGCGCAGTTGGCGCAGCGCGGCTACACCGGCATTCCCGACGTGCTCGACGGCGCGTATGGCACGTTCTTTCCGTCATTCCTCGAGGACTGGTCGGATGCGCCGCTTGCGGAAGGCCTCGGTACCCACTGGCATACGCTGCGTGTCGGCTTCAAGCCGGCGCCGGCGGCGAATGGCAGCATCACTGCGATGACCGCGATCGATCGCGTGATGCGCGAGCATGGCCTGTGCGCTGGCGACATCGAGACGATCACCGTGCATGTCAGCCACAACACGCTGCATCATTGCGGCTGGCCTTATGAGGCGAAACGAATCCAGAGCGTGCTCTCGGCGCAGATGAGTCTGCGTTATGGCATTGCAGTGATGGCGCTCGAGCGTCAGGCTACCCCCGAGCAGTTTGCCGAGAGTAAAATACGAGACCCGCAGATCCTGCAATTCATCCCTCGCATTTCGGTTGAGCACGATCCAAAGTTCGACGGCGACAATGGCCGCTATCGCGTCGGCTGCCACCTGATGGTTCACGCGAGCAATAGGCGCCAGTACGAGACCACTGTGCTCTATCGCAAGGGCAGTCCGGAAGATCCGATGAGCGAGAACGAGCTCAAGGATAAATTCCAAGCTCTGGCGAACAATCTCGGGCCTGGACGGGTGGAGCAGATCGTCGATGTTATCTCGAAGATCGATCGCTGCGACGATCTTGCAGGGCTGTCTCGCCTCCTGGAGGCGACCTGACGTTAACGGGCCTTCAGCCCGCGTTCGGCACAGGCGGCGATCAGCTCGACGATGCCCATGTGCACCTCGACCGACATGCCGTCGACGGTCGGCTCGCACTTGCCGGTGTTGCCGTCGACAAGTCCCGCGTTCGCAGCTGCCTCGATCAATCTTCGCTCCATTGCCGCGGTGTGGACGATCTCCGGTTTGCCGGTGATGATGGCGAGTGCGGCCTGAATACCATAGCAGCCCCAGTTGGAGACCCCGACCGGCAGCAGCACGTCGGTCGGCGTCTTGGCGCAAAGGATCTCGCCATGCGGCACGTGCTTGCGCACGGCATCGGCGACGGCGCCCATGCCGATCTCGTTGCCGCCGTCTCCAACCCCGATTGTGGGAATGCCCCTTCGGCTCGCTTCCTGCACCAGATAATCGATGCGCGCGCGTCCCTCGGTGTAATCCTGGCCAAGCATGTTGTGATAAGTGCCGCGCTCGGTCATGCCGGCGCGCTCAATGGCGATCACCGCCTTGGGTGCCAGGGCGTCGAGCAGTCGCGGCGCCTCGGCGCGAGCCTCGGTATCGTCGATCGGATAGCCGTGCATGACCGCGACGCTGGCGAAGCGCTTGTTGGAGGTCGCCGACTGCGCCGCGGCCATCTCGACGACAGCCTGCCCCGAGGCACGCAGGGTCTGCGCGATCGGCTCGCGCAACGAGGTGTCGGTCACGATCACCGGAATAGCGTTGAATCCATAACTGACCGCACGGGCGAGCGCTGCTGCGCCGACTGGTCCGTCGGTCTCCCCGATGTTCATCGACACCCACGGCCGCGTCAGCGAGCCGGTGGCCAGCACCACACGGTCGCCGGCCTTGAGGTCTTTCAGGTGGCGCGCTGCCGCGGCGCACAGCGCTTCCTTCGATCGCTCGCGCGCAAACGCGTAGAGCTTGTCGACGCCGCGTGCGCCGATGTCGAGATTGATGATGCTGTCGATGGTGTCGAACATGTCTTCGGCTCGGCTATTGCGGCTTCAGTCCAGCGGCCTTGATCACGTCCGCCCACTTTTTCGCCTCGGCGACTTCGAACTGCGCGAAGTCGTTCGCCGAGCCGCCGATTCCCTGCATGCCGAGCGTCGCAAATTGACGTTGCGTATCGGGCTGCTTCAGGATTTCGGTGATCTCGGCATTGAGCTTGCCGATCACGGCGTTCGGCGTGCCCGCCGGCGCGACGATGCCGTTCCAGGCGCTGCCGACCACTTGCGGGTAACCGGCTTCTGCTGTGGTCGGCACATGAGGAAGCAGCGGGCTGCGCGCCGGGCTTGCCACTGCAATGGCGCGCAGCTGCCCGGCGTTGATGTTGCCGATCACCAGCGGCAGCACGCTGAACAGCATGTCGACCTGTCCGGTCATCACATCAAGCGTGGCCGGGGCGCCGCCTTTGTACGGCACGTCGAGGATGTCGATGCCAGCGGCGGATTTGAGCATCTCGGTGACGAGATGCGGCACCGAGCCGGTGGAGACCAGCGCCGCCGTCAGCTTCCCCGGTTTGGCTTTGGCGAGCCTGACGACGTCCTGCAGGGAAGTAGCCGCCAGTTTCGGGTTGACGACAAGGACGATGGGACTTTCGTTGGCGAGGATGATCGGCGCGAAATCCTTCGCCGGATCGTAGCGCAGGTCGGTATAGAGGCTGCGCCCGACAGTCACTGGGCCGGGCGTCGCCATGCCAATGACGTAGCCGTCGGGGGCGGCCTTGGCGATGAGCTCGGTGCCGAGATTGCCGTTGGCGCCGGAGCGGTTATCGACGAAGAACTGCTGGTGCAGCTTCTCGCTCAGCTTTTGCGCGATCAGTCGCGCCGCGATGTCGGTGCCGCCGCCTGCCGGGTAGGGCACGATCACGCGCACCGGCTTATCCGGATAATCCTCGGCGAGAGCCGGCAGCGCTGCCGTGAAAAGCAGCGCTGCGAGCAGCGCGAAACCCATTGTCCGCCGGATGAGACTCATGACACTTCCGCTCCGGTCTCGTGCATAGCACTAGCGCGGGATTAGATTACTCATGCGCACGTCGTGCAAGTAAGCTCTTCTGCTGAGCAAATAGGATCAGGCATGTCATTCGCAGCAAACGGTGTTTCGGCGCACGTCTTGAGACGTCGCGTAGAGACGTTGCAATCATGGGCACACAACCAAGCGATCGATGGGTTGGTAATCTTCGGCCTGGGCAGCGTGCTCGGGACCGCTACGCGCAGTCACGGCAATCTGCGTTACCTGCTCGACTGGGACGGCGACGCCGCCGTTTCGGCCGCGGTGATCCCGCCGCAAGGCAAACCGAAGCTGGTGGTCGCCAATATCTTTGCCGCGCAACGCGGGGCGGAAAGCGCGCTCATCGACGAGGTGCGTTTCGCCAAGGGGCCGGGCTTCGCCAAGGCGATCCTCGACATGCTCCCCAAGGGCGCGCGTCGGATCGCTTTGTCAGGGCGCGACGAGATTCCGTTCGCCATCTGGAACGTGCTGTCGTCTGCGGGTGCGTCCGACTGGATCGACTGCGAGCCCGTGCTCTATGGCGCACGGGCCATCAAGGACGACTTCGAGATAGGCTTTCATCGCCAGGCGGCGCAAGCCTGCGACGCGATCTTCGCCGCGATGCCGCGGGTCCTCGCCACGCGCAAGCCGGTCTATCTGGTGCAGGCCGATCTCGAGCAGGTCGGGCGCGAGCTCGGCTGTGAATATTGCAAGACCTGGATGACCGTGCGCGCGCAGGCCGATCGCTGCCGTTATCTCATTTCGGAAAACCTGAACGTGCCACAGGAGGGTGATCAGGTGCTGCTCGGGGTCATGCTCATCCTGCACGGCCATTGGGGCCATGCCATCCGTACCGGCACGCTGGGCAAGGCGAGCAATGCCGCAGTATCGACCTATGACAGCGTGCGCCGCATGTTCGACGCCATGGTCGATGCGCTGCGTCCCGGTGTCGACCTGCGTGTTGTCGGACAGAAAGGCCTCACGCAGGAGGGCAACGGCGTGGCATTTCAATTCCGCTCCGGCCACGCGCTTGGCTACAGCTACGAAGACCCCATCGGTTCGGCGGAATTTCCGCAGCCCTATGACGCGAGCGCCAAGGTGCCGAACGAGCCGCGGCTGGCGCAGCCTGGCATGTTGTTCGAGATCCACCCCAACCTGTTCATCGAGGGCGTCGGCGGCGCGTCGATCGGTGACATGGTCCTCGTCACCGAAACCGGGAACGAGATGCTCACGGTGTCGGATCGCAGCCTGCTGCGGTTCTAGGTAGGGAAGCGCCGAGTCAGCTCACCGGATGTGCGCGGTAATAGGCTGCGTCGTCGGCCGATTGCTTCCAGGAGCCATTGCCGCGCCATTCGACATGGCGTGACAGCATGTCCTCGCCATAACGCACGCGGAAGAGTAGGGTTCGCTGCGCGCCATTGGCATATTCGTGCACCTCGCCGGGCGGGTGCACGACGAACGCGCCGGGCGTCACCGCAATCGTGCGCTCCGGGGTGCGCATGGTGCCACCGCCGGAAACGCAGAAATAGATTTCCGTCGCATGCGGGTGGCAGTGATAGGGACTGATCTGTCCGGGCTCCCAGCATGCCACCGTGAAGTCGCCGCCGCCGACCTGGCCGAGAATTTTCTCGACGTGGTGCTTGGGATCCCACAACTGCTCCTTGTCGAGACTGAACACCTGCATACTTTTTTCTCCCCGCGATCGCAGGGCCCATTTTAGAGCAACGCGTTGCCGGAAACGAGGGGCTAGCCGACCCGCTCAAACGTGTCTGCATTAGTCATCACCGCGTGCGCCCAGTCGCGCACGCTCGCCTTCGCGGCTCCAGGCTGTGAACCTGGATCGGCGACGACGTGCCATATAGTTTCGATCTTGCCGTCGCGGACGAGACCGGTGAACGAGGCAATCGCACCCCCCTTCGCCCCCGTGTGCGCGAAGGCAAATCTGATGCAGTCACCCTGATATAGACCGGTGACCGGGACGTCCTGGCCGTAGAAGCCGCTGTCCGGGAGCGCGGTCCTAAACGTGCCCGCTAGCCTGTGATCGGCTGCCTGCGCGATTGTCAGGAGCGAGCCGTATTGATTGCGCCAGGTTCCGATCCACTGCATGGCGTCGCGCTATCCGTTTTCTGAAGGTCAGGTCTGCCGAGGTCAATCGGCCGGAGGCATCCTGGTTCCTGCGTCGAGGGTCAAGTGCAGGCTAAGGCGATTGCTCTTCCTGGGGAGCGGTTGCTAAAACCGCAACCGGGGGGCCTGTAGCTCAACTGGTTAGAGCCGACCGCTCATAACGGTCTGGTTGCTGGTTCGAGTCCAGCCGGGCCCACCAGTCTTTTCAGCGGCTTGCGGTTTCGATTTCGGACGATGTCGAGTTGCCGCCAACGGTACCGCCAATAATTGGCGTGGACGGTAGCCAATTGAATGCGCGGCGCGCTTGAGATGCTCGGGGTGATGGTGGCCGTAGACGCGATCGAGGATCTCGACTGACATGCCGAGAAAGCCCGCGGCCTCCCACTTGTCGACACCGTTCTGCATCAGCCACGTCGCGGCCGTATGTCGAAGCGTATGCGGCGTCACCTTTCCGGAAATGCGGGCCAGCCGCACCGCGGAGGCGAACGCCGTCTTAACCGATCGCACCGGCTTGCCCTGCCATTCGACGAAGTATTCTCCGACCCCGCCCTTCTTGGCCCAGCGTTGCAGATGAGCAAGGAGACGAGGGGGTAGGGGTACGGGCGGCTGGCGCTTATTGGTCTCGCGGGCGCCTTCCGGAAGGCGATAAAACAGGCCTCGATCGAGGTCGACGTACGACTTGCCCTCGCCGCGCTTGGGCGAGGCAGCCATGACAGCTGCGGCCCGGGTTGTCGAGATCTCTTCCGTCTTGGATCCGTCGAGAGATTGGGGGCAAGAAGATCTAGATTGGACGAACGAAACGATTCAGATGGCTTGGGCATCGACGCTGTTGGTCCTACAAGACTCTCCATACGATGCGCCGCTCGCAAAGGCGTTCGACGCCGCTGGTTTGGATCCGGTAAACCCAATCCATTGGCGGATCCTCATCAGCTTCTTCGCCATGGCTCATTTTGGCCAAGGCAAAGGCCGAGGGCGGCCAGCGGAATGGGACGGCGAGCGTTACTCCAAACTTTTACAGGACGTCGATCGTGTGAAAGAGAAACATCCGACGTTTTCTGAATCCGCTATCTTTTTGGATATTTCAAAAAAGAGCGCCTATCCCCTCACAAGGATTCGATCGCCTGACGAAAGCACTCAATCGGAGCGCGGCTATAGCCGGCGCCGATTTGCCCGACCCCAGCCACGCGATGCGCAATTCCGGTATTGAAGATCGGCTCGATCCCGGTTTGCACGACACTTCGCGCATCAATACCGAACGGCGCGCCACGAAATCCGAGCGCCGGAATCGTGAAGCGCGGATGCTCGCCCGCCGTGATCTTGTACATTTCCAGTGTAAAGCGCGTTGCCTGCTCGATCGTGCCGCCCACATAGCGCGCCAGAACCGGTGCCCCGGCCATCGCGAATGCTCCGAGCCCCATTGTCTCGGTGATTTCGCTGTCGCCGATGATCGGTCCCGCATCGTCCTGGCTGTAGCCCTGGAAATACTGCCCTTGTGGAGGATTCACCGGCGCCGTCCACCAGCGCTTCCCATGCCCGCTCACGCGGATTCCGCAGCGTACGCCGTTGAAAGCCATGCAGGTGACGAGGGCCGAGCCCGGCATGCCTTCGACGGAAGCCAGCGCCGATTTCGCAGCGGCCATGGCGAGCGGCAGAAAGAAGAAATCATTCTGCGACAAGAACTGGAATACGCGGCTGAGGTCTTTTGCCGGGAAATCGCATGCCGACAGAAACGGCGCGATCTTGCTGACAAACAATGCTGACCCGGCGCGTTGGCGGCTATGGCAATCGTCGCCCATGTGCAGTGCCTGCGACATGATCTCGAAGAGATCGACGCCTCCGGCAAGTCTGATCGCCTGACCGAGCATCTGCGCCAGGTCGGTTTCCATCCACGACAGCCGCGCGAGCGTGTCGGTGTCATAAGAACCGTAGCGCATCGCTTTGCCGCGGCCTTCGTTCAGGGCCGCAAAGGCAAGGGTGCCCGTCGGTTGGTCGCGGACGACAAGGACCGGCGTCTGTCTGGCAATGATGCCCCCGAATGTGCCGAGTGCGTTGTGCTCCTGCGCCGGAACGAGGCGAATGGATTCGGCTGCGATGGCCTCCGCGTCCGCAATATTCCGCGCCGTGCCGGCGTGCAGGATGGTGCCGATGACGGCGCCGCGCAGTGCACCACACGCCTCGTGCCAACCTTCCAGCGGTGGTCCGGCGTGCAGGAAATCGCGTTCGCTGAGAGTTGGGATAACCTCGCACGCCGGCCGAATGTCGAGCAGAAACGGAGACGCGTTCTTGAGCCTTTCAAGCCCCGCGTCGATACCCGAGTTGGTTCCGTTGTCCGCGTTCGACACTGCAACGCCTCCGCCGCATCAGCCCGCCGTAACGGTCAAGGTTGCCCCGAGCTGTTGGCGCAGTCCGAGCTCGTCGATGTGCTGCCAATGCTCGGCCAATTTGCCGTTGGCGACACGATAAATCGCGATCCAGCCCACCGTCACGACTTTGCCGGTGGGGGGAATCCCCATGTATTCCCCGCGGTGGGTACCTTGCCCTCTGGCACGGGCAACGACCTTGTCGCCTTCGGCAAGGACATCGTCGACGGTCACCTTCCAGTCGGGAAAGGCGAGATTGCGCCGCGTCCGCGCCGCCTTGAAGCCTTCGGTTCCGACCCTGCGTGGTTGTCCGCCGACATGCTCGACAAAGTCCTCGGCGATCAATTCATCGACCACCGCCAGGTTCTTCTTCGACAGGACTTCGTCGGCAAGTCGCAGATACAGCTTTTTGTTGTCGTCCAGCGTCGACACGGATGACTCCTGTTCACTCAATCCCGCTGACAGCGGTCACTCGATGACGAACATCTCGCGGGTGGAAAAAGCGTCCGAGATCAATTTCGGTCCGTTCTTCGCCACCACGATCATATCCTGAATGTGCCAATGACCGCGGTGCGGCTCGATCGCCAGCACCATGCCTTCCTCGAGCACGATGTCACAGGTGCGGGACATAATCGGCTCCTGCTGGTGCCACCAGCTGCCCATGCCGTGACCGACCAGCATCGGCTTGTATTCCCAACCCTGCTTCTCGAATTCTTTCACAACGTACATGAATACGTCCGACGAGCGGACACCCGGTTGGCAGCGCTCGATGGTCCCATCGTAGATGTCGCGGATGATCTCGTACTCGCGCTTCTGCTCAGCACTCGGCTTGCCGAAAATCGCATTGCGCGATTGATGACCGGGGTAACCCGCGGTGCAATAGGCGATGTAATCGTCACGGATGATATCGCCGCGTTGGAACACGGTATCGCCTTCGCTGCCGTAATTTGTCGGATTGGTGCTGGACGCCAGAATTCCGTGCGCCCAGCCGGCGCCGCGCGACAGGCAATTGTACATAATCCGGCTATGCACCATGCGCTCGGTGTCGCCCGGTTTTGTGGCGCGGAATGCATCCAGATAGGCATTGTCGAGAAGATCAGCACCTGCTTTCAGCAAGGCGATTTCATGCGGTGATTTCAACCACCTGACTTCGTCCATCATTTTCGTGCAGTCGACGAGCTTGGCCCGCGGCAATGCCGTCGCAAGCTCTTCCCAGTGGCCGGCGCTGACGAAGTTTTTCTCGAGTCCGATTTTCGCGTCAGCGAGCCCGGCCTTCTTGATAACTGCGGCGAGCCGGGCGTAAGGCGACTCGCTGTAACCTTCGTAGAGCTCAAGCTGCTTGATCCACGAGTCACGGCGGGTCAACGGCTCGGCCGTCTTGTTCAGGATGATGGACGGTTCGCCGTGGCGCGGCCAGAACACCATCACGCCGCGCGGCGAATCCGTCAGGTCGAGAAGCCGCGCCAGCGTTCCGGGATAGGCTATTCCAGACAGGTAAGTGAAATTCTGGCCTGAGCGGGCGACGACCGCGCCGAGCCCGTTGCGATCCATATAGTCATGCAGCCGATCGACATTGGCGACGTTCTTTGGTGCAGGCTGAGACACAACTCTCTCCCTATGTCTTACTTACAAATCAGAGTCTGAAATCAGTTCGGAAGCAGCGCGACGGCTTCGATCTCGACGAGGAAGTCGTCGCTCGCCAATCGCGAAATCTCGACCAGCGTGCTGGCCGGCTTGGCGTCGCCGAAATATTCCTTGCGAACCTCGTTGATCTTCGGCCGGTCGGCGATATTGCGAACGAACACGGTCACCTTGCAGACGTCGGCGAACGTCGCACCGGCCGCGGCAAGGCATTTCTTCAGATTTTCGTGGACCTGGCGGGCCTGCGCAGTGACGTCACCCTTGCCCACGGAATTTCCGCGCTCGTCTTTCGGCTCCATTCCCGAAATGAACACCATCCGCCCGGCGCGAACGACAGGAACGTAGTGACTTATCGGCTCCGGAATGCCGACGACTTTGATCTCTTCGCGTCCTTCACTTTGCGCCATTGGATATTCTCCTGATTGGTTTGGCGATCATTGGGTGTGGAGATACTTCTCCAGCGGCTGCGGATCGATCGCGGCCGCCAAGTTCGGCTTAGCCGTGATCTGCTTCTGCTGGATGAAGAAATTTGCGAGGTCCTCGAGGTGCGCCGCCATTCCCGAGCCGGCCTTGGTGTTCGAGGTACCCAGTGCCGCGACGTATCCGTCGAGTTGCTTCGGCAGCGTCGGCACATCGATCCGCGAATAAATGAGCTCGGCCGTGGCGTGATCCACGCCCAGCTCGGATTCGATCGCCTTCACCGCATCGCCGGAGTTGGATTTCATGTAGCTCGCGGCTGAATCCAGCGCCTTGATGAAACGCTGGATTGCGTCGGCGTTCTGCGCCAGCCACTTGGTGCGAACCACCCATACGCCCGGCATCGGCAAGTTCAGTGTGCCGAGACTGCCGACAAGCGTGCCGGTTTCATGCTGCATCTTCGCAGTCCAGGGATCCCAGGACCAAGCGCCCGCCACGTCGTCCTTGATGAACGCAGGCAGCATCGCGCTCGGCTGCATGTTGAGAATGGTGAGGTCCGACTCCGACAGTTTCGCAGCCTGGAGAGATTTCAGCAGGCCGTAGTGCGCGGAGGTGCCAAACGTCACCGCGATCTTTTGTCCCTTTTGATCCGCGAACGTTTTGATGGCTCCGCCTTTAGTAGACACCAGTGCCTGCGTTTTGGCGGCGTCCGATTCAACGAAAAAAATCTCGATGCCTATTCCCTGCGAAAGGCCAAAGACCACAGGAGGGGTCGTCATGAACGCGACGTCGATGTTTTCGCCTTGCAACGCCGCCAGCATGCTCGGTCCGGATATGAATTTAGAATAGTCCGGCGCCAGTCCCGCTTTCTGGAAGAACTGTTGATCCCTGGCGACGAAGAACCGCGGTGCGGTGCCAGGCTGATAACCGATGCGGATCGGCAGGTCCGCGGCACAGATCGCCGACGAAGTCAAAACAGCGACAAACAACGCTGCGATCGAGGTGCATATTCGCTTCATGAGACACCTTCCTCTCCAGGTTTATTTCCCGCGCCAATGAACGAGGCGTGCTTCCACTGTGGCGATGATGGTTTCGAGCAGAAAGCCGATGATGCCGATTAGGATCAGACCGACATAGACATCCTTGACCCGGAAGAATGTCGACGCATCCATGATCATGTAACCGAGCCCTCGTTGCGCAGCGACGAGCTCGGCCGCGACGACGAGAGTCCAGCTGATTGCCGATCCCAACCGCAGGCCAATCATGATTTGAGGCAGGGCGGCGGGAAGAATGACGTACAAGAACGATTTCCGGTCGAGTGCGCCGAGGCTGTAGCCAGCGCGCATGATCTGCACCGGCACCGATTTGACACCGGCGATCGTCGATACCGTTATGTAAAGGAAGGACGAAAAGAATATCACCGAGATCTTCGAAAACTCGCCGATGCCGAACCACAGAATGACCAGTGGAACAAAGGCAATCGCCGGAATCGGACGCAGAAATGCGAACCACGGCATGAAAGCCGCTTCGAGAAATCTCACGCGGCCGACCAGCAGACCAAACGGAATTCCGACAATCGCCGCGGCAGAAAACCCGATTAATGTTCGCGCCAAGCTTGCCGCGATGTGGGCGTAGATCGGGCTGCCGACATACCCATCTTCAAGAAGGACTTTAAACTCCTGCAGGATCTCTAAAGGCGTGGGCGTAAAGCGCGTCGAAATCAGGCCGCTGTCGACGACGACCGTCCAAAGAATCAATCCGCCGACCACCGATCCGACGGATGCGAGGAATTCTGGTGAGCTAAGCCGCCTCATCGCTCGTACCCGATTGCTTGGCGATCTCCTCTCGGACCGACTCGTGGATCGCGACTTTCAGCTCGAGAAAGCGCCGATCGGTTCGAATGCTGTATTCCGCGCGCGGATAAGGCAGTGAGACGTTGAACATCTGTTTCAGCCGGCCTGGCCGGAACGACATCACTGCCACGTCGCTCGAGAGGTAAATGGCCTCGTCGATACTGTGGGTGATGAAGAGAACGGTTTTCCCGGTTGCTTCCCAGATCTTGAGAAGTTCTTCCTGCATGAGCTCACGCGTCTGGGCGTCGAGGCTGGCGAACGGTTCGTCCATCAGCAGAATTTCCGGCTCATTGGCCAATGCGCGGGCGATGGCGACGCGCTGCTTCATTCCGCCGGACAGCTCATATGGATAGCGGTGCTCGAATTGACGCAGGCCGATCATGCCGAGGAAGCGGTCGGCTCGCTCCGAGCGTTCGACGGCGCCGACGCCGGCCATGCGCGGTCCAAATTCGATGTTTTCGCGGACGGTCAACCAGTCGAACAGCGCGTAGCTTTGAAAAACCACGCCGCGGTCCGGTCCCGGACCGGAGATGCCTTTGCCGTTGATGAGCACGGCGCCGCGTGACGCCGGAATAAATCCGGCCACGATGTTCAAGAGCGTCGTTTTTCCGCATCCGGACGGACCAACGATACTCGTGAAACGGCCTTGGCTCACCGAGAGCGAGACATTGTCGATTGCGGTGATCAGCTGTCCGTTGGTGTCGACATACTGATGCGTAAGGCCGCTGATTTCGATGTTACCCATCGACGCCGCCAGAACTTCTGCTCCACTCACACCCGGCGATGTCAGTCTGGCGGATGGCTTTGATATGTCAAATGCATTAATAGTATTCAATCGATGCAATCAAGGTATGGACGACCGATGGACCTCCGTGCGTTGCGTTTCTTTGCCGCCGTTGCGGATCATTCCGGATTTTCTCGCGCAGCCGAGCAACTCGGCATCAGCCAACCGGCGCTGTCACGGCAGATCAGCGCGCTTGAACGCGAACTGCAGGTCAAATTGTTCGACCGGGTCGGACGACACACGATGCTGACGGCCGCAGGTGAAAATTTGCTGGAGCGAGGACGTTCACTGCTACATGAGGCTGACGCGATCAAAAGCCACGCGCATGAAATCGCGGGCGGCTCTTACGGCGCGTTACGGCTGGGCGCCACTCCGCAGTCGATCGAGAGTTTTGTCGCCAAGCTGCTGGCGCGATTTTGCGCGCGCGTTCCGAACGTCGAAATCAGCATCCTTGAAGACGGCGCGGCAAACCTTGTCGAAGCAACGCAACGCGGCTCGATTCATGTCGCGATCGCGTCGCTGCCGACTGGAACGGAATTGCTGGGACGACCGCTATTTCCTATCCATACCGTGGCCGTGGTGCCGCAGGATCATCCGCTCGATTGCAAAGGGCAATTGGAAGTCGCGGACCTCGCGCCTTACAGACTGCTTTTGCTCAGGCGGAATTTTCTCTCACGGCAACTGTTCGATTCGGCCTGCAAGATGGCGCATGTGAGCCCGAAGATATTGCTCGAAAGTAATAACGCTCAGGCGCTCCTCGCCCTCGCAAAGGTTGGACAGGGCATCGCGATCCTGCCGTCAACGGTGAAGCTCCAAAACGTCCGCCAAAAGCTCGTTCCGGTCTGGCACGATCACAAGCCGATCGAGATGTGGATGTCGGCCATATGGGATCCACGGCGCTATCAAACGCCCGCCGCAAAGATCTTCATCGAGGAAGCCTATCAATTCACCCGCAAGGAATTTCCAGGGCGGCAGGTTGGGAGCTTGGCGGCCGCAACTGCACGCCCTCGCTCACATCGAACGTCGCGGCGCGCCGCGGCTCGTTTTAGGTCGTCGGCCTAGGGTAGTGGCTGCGTAGCAGGATGAGCCGAATGAGGCATATCGGTCACTGGCCTCGAGCGGACGAACCATATCGGCCCGATGTTTCTCGCTATTGACACATTTGCTGACGTACAGCTCAGCGCGGACTCGTGACGAAAAGCACATTTCTTAGTCGGTCGCTCTAATCTCGTCCGCTGGTGGGAGTGAAACAGGCAAGTAGCTCTGCAATGCAATGTGTCGGCCTTGACTTGGTGTACAGCCGGGGCGTCCGCCAACAGAGAATTGCCTCGATCCGACCTACGCATCTTGCGAGGTCGTAACCGACCTCTGTTGGGAGCGCGTAATTCGACGCCAGTTGCACCGCCCCCGCAAGATTAAAAAGGTTTGGTCATCTGCGTGCGCGCTGAGCGGTTTTGCGCGCGATGGGCAGTTGTTCTGCTTCTCTTGACATTATGACTCGATAGCCGACGCGATCGGCCCGGTAGACTGAAATTCCAGAAAGCAGCGGGTTCTTGCGTCGGCCATAGAGAACAATTCCGCGAACCAGGACCGGTTCACCATCCTTAATCCCGAAGATCTTGGCTTCCTTTCGGGTCGCGCCGCGGGCTTCGATCTCCATCTCACCGTTCTCAACGTCAAGCCCAAGCTGCTCTTGAAAATAATCGACGAACGAAGATCTCAGAATGTGCTCTTGCGTTAGCTGCCTGGCGTGGTCGGATCGCAAATAACGATCGTCTACGACGACGAGCGAACTGCCCTGAAATCGTAGCCGCTGAATATAGACAATTTTTTCGCCGACCCTTACGCCGAGGCGGCTCGCGATCTTTTCGTCGGCCTTCACCTGCTCGAAGCGGCCAACACGGATGGTTACGGCGCCAGACTTGTCTGACCACGGATCGAGGAAACTCGTAAGGGTTAGCCTCTCGCGGAGCATCCCGGGCCGCACGAATGTGCCGAGCTTTGGGATTCGATAAAGCAGACCGTCGTCGACGAGCTTTTCAACGGCTTTGCGAACGGTAATTCGGCTCACGCCGAATCGGTCGGCGAGATAAGCGTCGGTAAGACGAACGGGGCGACCTCCACGACCGTTTCGCAGCATGCTTTGAATGTGCTGTTGTACCTGCCGGTAGAGCGGCACGCCTGGCTCAAAGATAATTTCTCTGCGAGTGGGCATTTTAGTTCGCCGTATCCGCCGATCCTGCCATCCCCCACCGAACGATTGTGTGTCGGTCTATCTTTGCAAAGACCAGTTTCTCTGTAATGAGCCCGACAACGCCGATCACTCCGATTGCCGCCAACATCACATCGGTGCTCAGCCATTCCTTTGCTTCAAAAATAAGCCGCCCCAAGCCATAATCAGTACCTGCCAAAAGTTCGGCGCCGATCACGGCAATCCAAGCTCGCCCGAATGATTGCCGTAGCCCCACTAAGATGAACGGTAGAGACGCGGGAACAACCACGCGCAAAAACACGGTCGTTGCATTAGCCCCCATACCGATCGCGCTCCTAATCCACAAAGGCTTTATCGAGCGCACGCCAAGCCAGATATTGTAGACCATCGGGAATGCGGCTGCGTAAGCGACGACGAGAACTGTCGTTCTATTGCCGACACCGAACCAGAGAATGAATACCGGTACCCACGCCAGTGACGGGACCGGCATCAAGACACTTAACGGCCCTTTGAAGAAGCGTTCTACAAACCATACACGGCCCATGAAAATTCCGATCGGCACCGAAACAACCGAGGCGATCGCCAGGCCGAGCAGGACCCTACCGACCGTATAGGCGATATGTACAGCGATCGAGCCATCTCGAATCATAATGACCAGAGCGAGCCCGATCGTTTCCAGGCTTGGCACGATGCCTACTGGAAAGATGCCGCTGCGCGAAAATAGCTCCCACGCGCAGGCGAAAACGAGCAATCCGTAAAACCCGCGCCACGTGCGCCCAGAGATGAGAATCATGCGGTGATCATGCCCCATCGAGCCAAAGTCAGCCGTTCGATGCGTTCAAAAATCTGCTTTTCCAGACAATAGCCGATGAGGCCAATCATGATGATGCCCGACAGCATCACGTCGGTGTTGAGAAACTGCTGCGCGCCGAAAATCAGTGACCCTAAACCGTTGGCGACCGCCGTTAACATTTCGACGCCAATCAGGATGCGCCAAGCTTGAGCTAGCCCAAGCCGCAGGCCGACCAAGGTGAAGGCGAGCGATGCCGGCAGAATGACCTTTCGCAAGATCTGTGGTTCGGTCGCGCCCATACCTTGAGCGGAGCGAATCCAAATAGGCTTTATCGATTTCACGCCCCGCCAAGTGTTTATGGTAATCGGGAACGCGGCCGCGATAGCTACGAGCATGATCGATGGGGTGTCGCCGAGGCCGAACCAAAGCACAAAAAGGGGCGCGTACGCGAACGACGGAATCGGATAGCCGAAGCTGATCACCGGCAGCAGAAAATCCTCGGCGATTTGATAGCGCCCCATCAGAAAGCCTAGGGAGAGGCCCAAAGCAGCTGCGATTGCGAACCCAGAGCCGAGGCGAGTGAGGGTGCCGATCGCGGCGTCGGCCAAAACGCCAGATGTCAGCAAATCCACGAATGAGCTCAGTATCGTTCCCAGATCGGGAAAAAGAACTGCGGGCAGGCGTCCTGAGAGCGACACAGCCTGCCAGGCAACGGCGCCGATAACAAACGGAGAGGCGCCGATTGCAAATTCGAGAAGGCGACGACGGGTCGCGAACTTATTGCTCGAAGGCATTTACGCCTTGAGGGCTCGGTCGAGGATCGTGTGATTCAAGGCCGTCGACCAGTCAGGCATTTTCTTGATCTTATGCTGCTCCAACAACACCTGAGCTTGTTCATTGAGATACTCCGGAAGCTCGGGGCGGTACCGGTAATCGGCCCCAAGCCTTTCCAACGCGCTACGGATCACGCTTTCAGGTAACTTATAGCCGCGCCCCGTGAAGACCTTCCAAACGATATTCGAGGCTTCTGCCATGTTCGAGTCGAGCACATGCTGCGCAGCGAGCCAGCCGCGCATAAACAACACTAGCTCGTCAGCCCGCTGATCAAGGCTCTGGCGATCGACTGCCAGCATGACGGGAACCATGTCGAATTTCTCAAACGAGATGAGAGTGTGAGCGAGGTTGTTGTACTCGGAAACGGAGGGGTATGGCTCGGTGCCGACAAAAGCCTCGACCGAGCCGCTGGCCAAAGCGGCGACCTGATCGGCATAGCGAACATTGACGATCTGAAGATCTGTTTCGCGGAGACCGAACTTCGGCAGGACCTTCGTTTTGAACGTGTAATCGGACCCCGTACCGATTTGGCTCGCGACCTTCCGACCTTTCAGATCAGGCACGCCTGCTATCTTTGCGTTGTTCGCCACCATGATGCTGTTCGAGCGACCCGAGTAGGCGACTGTCGCAATCGCCGCGAGCTGGCCTTTATCGACGCCAATGATGAAGCTGGAGACCGCTGCGACACCGATATCAACGCGTCCCGCGACCATGGCGTCGCGAACGGCGACCCCGGAGTCGAACTGGTTTATCTTGACGTTGGCTCCAGCCTTTTGAAAGAAACCAAGCTTCTCCGCGATCATGCCGACCGCGCCCCACGTGGTCATCTGAAAGCCGAGATTGAGAGGCGCGGCGGCAAACGACGGCAGCCCTGATGTCAGGTTTGCTCCCGCGGCAAGGCTAGCCGCTTGCAACATCTGTCGCCGTGTGAAGACGAACATGGCGATCTCCAACCGTGACCGGCTCAAGATCGTCCTTGATCAAATTTCTGAAGTCAATATTGTTATGACAAATAGATTGTCGCAGGCGGGCGTGCTGTGACCCAATCGGTCGAAGTGAAAAACCTGGCCTATGATTATCAGAGCGCAGCAGGCCGAATTCAGGCGCTGCGCAATGTTTCCTTCAAGCTAGAGCCTTCTGAATTTCTGTGCATCCTCGGGCCCAGTGGTTGCGGCAAGACCACATTGCTGAATTGCCTGGCTGGCTTTCTTTCACCCTCGCACGGCGAGATCTTGCTTTCAGGGAAGCCGATCATCGGGCATGCCTTCGATCGAGGCATTGTATTTCAGGACGTATCCCAACTGTTTCCTTGGCGGACCGCTCGGCGAAATATCGAATTCGGCTTGGAAGTAAGAAACGTACCAACCTCCGAGCGGCAGCTTAGGTCGACCGCGTTGCTGCGGCTCGTCAAGCTCGAGAAGTTTGCCGATGCTTACCCGCACGAATTATCCGGCGGGATGCAACAGCGTGTCGCGATCGCGCGTGCATTGGCCTACAACCCCGGGATCCTGTTGATGGACGAGCCATTTGCTGCCCTCGACGCGATCACTCGCGACGAAATGCAGCGACAGCTCGCTCACATCTGGGAGGCCACACGGAAGACCGTTGTCTACATCACGCACAATGTGCTCGAGGCGGTTTTCCTCGGCGACGAGGTCATCACGATGACCTCTGGCGGAACGATCAAAACGAAACGCAAAATCGATTTGCCTCGGCCGCGAGACCCCTTGAGCCCTGATTTCACGCGAATCCAAAGAGAGCTGCTGAACGACATCGCGCACTAGTCGCGGAAAAGGCCTGCCATGAATAAAATGCTTACGTCACGACCTAAGCTTCCTCAGCACAAACGCTACAGATATTCGCCAATATCGGATCGGCCTGATTATCATTGGCCCGGCAACAAACGCCTTGCCGTATGGGTTGCCACAAACGTCGAAGTGTTCGCCTTTCAAGCGGGCATCGGCCACGACCCCACAAAACTCGGCGAACCGCAAACTCAGCGCAATTACGCATGGCGCGACTACGGCAATCGCGTCGGGATTTGGCGTCTCTTCGATCTATACGAAGAATTTGGCCTCAAATCCTCATGCCTGATCAACAGCTATCTGTACGATTATTGCCCAGAGGTTTGTGATCGTATTCGTAAACGCGGCGACGAATTTGTCGGGCATGGCCGGACCAATGCCGAGAAGCAGAAAGGCCTTTGGGAAGAGGATGAGCGGCGCCTGATCGAAGATGTGACAGCGACGATCGAACAATACGAAGGCAGAAAGCCGAAGGGGTGGCTTGGCGCAGCCGCCGCGGAGACCAATGTCACTCTCGATCTGCTGAAGGAGGCTGGGTACACCTACTGCCTCGATTGGCCCTGCGACGACCAGCCGATTTGGCTGGAAACACGGGCCGGCAAGATTCTTTCCGTGCCTTATCCCCTTGAGCTGAACGACTCGGGTCAACTAATCCATCGACAGCACGCGACTCGTGATTTTTGCGACATGATCGTCGATCAGTTCGACGAGATGATCAACCAGTGTGTCCACCAGCCGCTCGTGTGCTGTATCTCTCTGCACCCCTATCTCGTTGGGCAGCCGTTCCGGCTTCCACCCCTAAGAAGGGCTTTCAAGCACATTATGTCGCACCCGAACTTCGACCGAGTCTGGCTTACGACGGCAGAACAGATTGCTGACTACTGTTACGCAATGCAGCCAGGCATCATCCCGGGAAGCTAATTCAGATGTCTGCCATTCCAATCGACGCAGATGTGGCAATCAAGCCGCCGCCAGACATCGCGGCTGAGCTCGGTCTGCGATCGCTGAGTGCCATGTTGTCCGATCGGTCACTGACGGCCGAAGCTCTCACCAGCCAATATCTGCAGCGACTCGCGTCGATCGATCCGAAACTCAGTGCCTTTGCTTGGCATAACGCCGAGGCGTTGCAAGATGCGCGCACCATCGATCGCCGCAGGGCCGCTGGAGATGATTTGGGTCCCTTATGGGGCTTGCCGGTCGCTGTAAAGCAGATCTTTTCCGTCTCGAACTTTCCGTCCTCGCCGGCAACGGCGCTCGATGTGACAGCAAAGATCAGTCCGGAAGGAACATTTATCAAAGCCCTCAAGCGAGCTGGCGTGGTGCTCCTCGGGCTCACGCGGACGACCGAATTTGCCGCTGCGACGATCAACATCACCAAGCCGGCGCCGTGGAATCCGTGGGACCGGTCAACAAAAAGAGTTTGTGGAGGATCGAGCCATGGCTCGGCCGCCGCTCAAGCTGCTGGGCTTTGCAGTTTTGCCGTGGGCTCCGACACGGGAGGGTCCGTTCGCTTTCCCGCTGCAATGTGCGGGGTGGTCGGGTTCAAGCCGACGCATGGTCGATGGCCGATTGACGGGGTTTTCCCGCTTTCGCCGACATTCGACACGATTGGCATTTTCGCCAATTCGGCAGCCGACTTGGCGTTTATCTGCGCCTCGCTTGGTGAATTGCGGATCGGGAGCCGCCGGCCCGAAGGCAAAGTCACCCTGGGCTATCCGCACCAGTATTCGGTTGATCTGCACCCGGGCGTTGCCAGCGCTTTCGAAGCCGCAGTGGCAAAGCTAAGGGCAGGCGGTATCGACATCGTCGGATTAGACTTGCCGGAAGTATCTGAGGTGCCGGGCGTCTTTGGCCGGATTCTCGGTGCCGAACTCGTTGCGTTTCTGGGACGCGACACAATCGAATCAAACAAAGACCGCCTCGACCCCGTCGTCTGGGCGCGCGTCGAGACTGAGCTTGCCACTTCGGCTTCAGAGCTTGAGCGCCTTCGACGCCGGCATTTCGAGTTGGTTCAGATCGTGAAGAAAAAGACCGCTCATGTTGATGCGGTTGTGGGGCCCACCACGCCCTTCATTCCGGCCGCCGAAAGAGAATTGAGCAGTCCGGAAGCCGCAATTGCGTGGAATCGCAGATCCGCCAGCCATACGCGTCCCGGCAATCTCTTCGGTATGTGTGGGATCTCTCTCCCATTGCCGCCGGCGAATGGCCTGCCGACCAGCCTTCAACTGCTTTGCCCGCCCGGCGAGGACGAGAAGCTGATCGGCCTTGCGGAAAGTGTGGAACGCATGATCGGCCGTCCGCAAAAACCCGACATGACAACCTTCTCTGGATCTAAGTAGAGAAAAACCCGTGACTGCCGAAATTCAAAAGCAACAGTATTGGGCAAAAAAGGGTGCCGTTGACCTCTGCATCTATCGCAAGTTCATCGGTGATCCCGCCCAGAAGCCGGTTCTGTTTTTGGTTCATGGCTCGTCCTTTAGCGCCTTGCCCGGTTATGACCTTCAAGTCACGGGCCGTGGCTCTGAATATTCGATGATGGATAGATGCGCCGAGCGTGGGTTCGACGTCTGGACCATGGACAACGAGGGCTACGGCCAGTCATCGCGCACGGCGAACAACTCCAACATCAGCCAGGGCGCTGACGATCTCGATGCGGCGATGCCGGTCGTCGAGCGCGAAACCGGAAAAAAGCGATTTCATTTCTACGGCCAATCATCGGGCTCGCTGAAAGCGGCTCTGTTTGCCGAAAGACACGGGGACCGCGTGGATCGTCTCGTACTTGATGCTTTCGTCTGGACGGGAAAGGATTCGCCAACGCTGGCGAAGCGCCGTGAACAGCTGGACCGCTGGCGATCAAGTCACGTACGCACCATCGATCGCGCAACGTTAAACAACAGCTTCACGCGCGACAAGCCTGGCACGTCAGAACGAGTCGTCGCGGATGCTGTCGCCGATGCGCAACTGGCTTATGGCGACACAATTCCCACCGGCACTTGGCTCGATATGTGCGCCCATCTGCCGCTTGTCGAGCCTGCAAAGATCAGAGCGCCGACCCTGATCATGCGTGGCGAACATGATGGGATCGCCACGATGGAGGATCTTACGTCATTCTTCATCAAGCTGCCGAACAGCGACAAGCAAATCACGATTTTGCAGGGATCCGCACACATCGCGCCATTTGGGCTGAATGCCCATCGCTTCTATCACATACTGTTTTCATTTCTCGAGATGCCAGCGCGGCGGGATAGTAGGTCGTCTTAAAGGAGAGGGAGGGTAATCATGTTCAACAACTGGGGCCGCTCCGTTTTGACTTGGTTGACAGGTGCCGTTGTGGTTGTCGGCATCGGCGCAGCTGCAGTTTCTTTGTGCAGCTTCGCTAGCGCACAGGATCTAAAGAAGCTCACAGTCTTCATCGAGCCCGACGTACATTACGATTCAATTTGGATGGCCGACGCCAAGGGGTTCTACAAAGCCGAGGGCTTGGATGTTGATTTCAAGCAGTTCCCGACCGGGGTCGCCGCTTTGGCGGCATTCACGGCGGGCGCGGGCGATATTGCGCTGTCGGGCGAGCTGCCAGCTTTGTCGCATTGGATCGCAGTCAAAGGCGACTATCGTCTCTTGACGGTCCTTGAGCGCGACTCCAAGGGATTCGTCGTTGTCGCGCAGAATTCGATTAAAGCAGCAAGCGACTTGAAGGGTAAGGTGATTGCAACTCGCGTCGGCACGACGGGATCATGGTTCGTATCAGAGTATCTTCAGAAGAATCACCTGAACCCCGATGATGTGACCGTCAAGGACCTCACGCCGGCGGTTATGCCAACGGCTCTTTGTAAGGAAGAGATTGCAGCATTTTTCATCTGGCAGCCGTTCGGATCTCGAACGCTCGAGATCTGCCCGGACAAGGCGCACATCCTCAGTGATGCGACAGGGTATATCGACGGATTTTTGGTCGCCGGGGCTCGTCCTGCCTGGTTGGCGAGCCCCGAAGGCAAAGATGCAGCTACTCGATTCTTGCGAGCGACCCTGAAAGGAAAAGACGTCGCCGAAAAAGATTTTACCGGCGTCGCGCAATACGCGGCCGACAAATACAAGTTGAGCGAAAAAGCGACCCGCGACGAGTGGCAGACGAACAATCGCCGGCTTGGCTTTGATGACGTGTTCTTTCGCGACCACTGCCAATTGGCCAGCTGGGCACGGAGTCAAAAGCGTATGAACGAGCAGCTCGACTTCTCCAAGTACATCTGGCCGGATGGCTTTCGGTCGATCGATCCGAAATTGGTCTCGAGCCTGCCGCCTGCGTGCTGAGGCCATGCTGCAGGTACAAAACGTTAGCAAGGTCTATGGCGGCTTTGATCGTGAGTACACGGCGCTTGAAAAGATCGATCTTTCGATTCGAGAGGGAGAGTTCTTGTGCCTGCTCGGTCCGTCGGGGTGCGGTAAGTCGACCTTACTGAACATTCTCGCAGGGTTCGAGCGGCCCTCCAGTGGGCGAGTACTGCTTAACGGGGTCGAAATAAGCGGACCTGGTCATGACCGTGTGATGTTCTTTCAAGACGCCGGGTCGGCACTCTTCCCTTGGCTGGATTGCGAAGAAAATGTCGAGTTTGGTCTTAGACTTAAAGGCGTAGCAAAAGCGCAACGGCGCGAAGTGGCAGCGCGCTACCTCGAGACCGTTGGCCTGTCACAGCACCGCAACAAATTTCCGTCCGAACTCTCAGGCGGCATGCGACAGCGCCTGCAAATCGCAAGAGCGCTAGCTATCGAGCCCGCCATGTTCCTGATGGATGAGCCGTTTGCTGCGTTAGATGCATTGACGAGGCGGAATATGCATCGGGTTCTCGTCGAGATTTGGATGGCAACACGAAAGACGATCATTTTCGTGACCCACGACATCTCTGAAGCGATCACGATGGCCGATCGTATTGTCATCATGACGCAGGGGCCGCGCTCTCGTTTGCGCGATCCGATCGTGATCGAATTAAGTCGTCCGAGAACTCCGGCTCAAGCCGGGCTGGGAGCACTTTACAATCGCATCGAGTCGATCATCGGAGAGGAGCAGGATCGAGCGGGCGAGGCCGCATCATGAAGAGCAACAATTCATTGGCGGCTGCTTGGCGACGGTCACCGTGATGGCGAAAGCAAAGAGGCATGTGCGATGGCGCGCGCCCGCGGTCACCCTCGTTTCGTTCGCGCTGGCTTTAGCCGGCTGGCAGGTCATGTCCTTCGCATTCAATCCGTTCCTGATCCCACCGCCTCTACAAGTCGCTGCGGCCGCAATACCGATGCTCAAGGACGGCGAGCTATTCCGCAACACCGCCGTGAGCCTTGTCCGCGTAGCGGTGGGCTTCGTTTTTGGATCGGCATTGGCCGTGTTGATCGGTGTTCCGATGGGGCGGATCAAGCTGGTGAACGACGTGTTGGACCCGATCATTGAGCTGTTGCGCTACTTGTCGCCAACAGCGATGATTCCGATCGCGGTGATATGGTTCGGCATTGGTGAACTGGCAAAATATTTTCTGATTTTCTGGGGCACCTTCTTTATCGTTCTCATCAACACCGCAGCAGGTGTTGCGCGGACACCTATCGCCCGGCAACGCGCGGCTCAATGTTTAGGGGCGACCAATCTGCAAATTTTCATTCTCGTCATCTTGCCGTCCGCCATTCCCTACATCATCGTCGGCATGCGTATTGCGATGGCATCATCGTTTATGAGCATTATCCCGGCTGAGATCTTGGCGGCGGATTCCGGCCTTGGCTATTTGCTCCAGACGTCAGGCCTGCTTTTGCAGACTGACCGAATCTTCGTGGCCTTGGCTGCGATCAGCATTATCGGATTCATTACTGATCGTCTGTTTCGCTGGGCCGCTAACCGCACACTGTCTCGATACATGGAGCGGTTGGCGCTACCATAGATTTGCAGAGGGATGACAAACGTGACCGAATCTCCTGTGGCGGCAGAATTTGAGAGGGCCGCGACCTATATCACGCGAGACCTCGCACGATCCACGTTGATGGAGATGATCGACATCCGTACCCCGACAGGGGACGAAGGCGAGCTCGCGCGTTATATCGTCACCCGCTTAACTCAATTAGGCGTGCCTGCGCGATTGCAGGCGGTAAGCGAAAATCGACCGAACGCCGTTGCATCGATCGCCGGTGCCGGCGGTGGGTACAATGTTTTGCTGACCGGACATATGGATACCTCATATGACGGCACGGAAGAGTATCTGCACGGCGAGGGGTTTAAGGCGAAAGCGATCAATAGAGACGATTGGATTTGGGGCCTCGGTGCAATTAACATGAAGGGAGGCCTTAGCGCTGCGCTGCTTGCCTTCGAAGCAGTAAAAAAATCTGGCCTCCAGCTACGCGGGGATCTCAGTCTGGGCGCTGTCGTCGGCGAGATTGAGAAAGCACCTGTAGAGGAGTTCCAAGGCGAAAATTTTGCCGGATATGGGACTGGCACGCGTCATCTGGTGCTGCATGGCTTGAGCGCTGATTTCGCAATCTTGGCGGAGCACACCGCGTTTAAGATTGGCCTTGGCAATCTCGGATGTATTTGGGCAAAGATTACGACCCGCGGAACGACAGCACATTCTGCCCTGACGAACCGCCCCGGCATCGAAAATGCGATCGCTCGCATGCATCAAGTCCAGAGTGCGATTGCCTCGTGGGGTGCTAAATATTCCGAGAAGTGCCAATTCATGGGCGAGCGGCCAAATGTGACCGTTGCCGCCATTCGAGGCGGGTTGCCCTGGCGGTTATCGCGCAATCCAGTCGAGTGTAATCTCTATCTTGATATCCGCACCGTTCCGGGCCAATCGACCGAAGAGGTCAAGCGCGATCTGCGTTCCGTGTTGCAGGCCTGCGCCAAGGAAAAGGGGATGGTTGAGCCAGAGCTAGAATTTTATTTGAACGACCCGCCGACGCAAATCGATCGGAACTTACCCGTCGTGCAAGCGCTGACAGCTGCCCATACCAGCGTCATCGGCACCTCACCAGAAATGGTTACGCGACGTCCTGCAGCCGATTCGACGCATCTAACGCGTTACGATGTGCCCTGCGTGGTGTATGGGCCTGGCGGTAGGCTTCACCCAGACGTTCGCGGTCAAATGCACGCGGCTGGCGAGCATATTCACGTCGAAGACGTCGTGACGGCGGCGCGGGTCTATCTAGCCACTATATTGCGCTTAGCGAACCAGTCGCCCGGTTAAGATACAGCAGCTTCTCTTAGGCACCGGCTCCGGTACTGGCTTGGCAACCAAAGCCAGCGTCTGCAAATGGCCGGACTGCGCCCGAATCGTTCTGTCCGCGGTCGAGGGCTTACGACCTCTCACGGAGGCCGCGCTTCGGTCTTGACATCATCAGACTGGCTGCATAGTGAATTCACTATGCATGCAAAGTATCGCCAGGCGCGTGGTATGGTGGATCGAGCCTATGACAGCCTTAGGGCTGCGGTGCTCGACGGTTCCTTTCGTCCGGGACAGCGCCTTCGGGCGCTGCGGATCGCGCGCGAACTCAAGATCAGCCGTACGCCGGTGAAAGAAGCGCTTGCACGGCTCGAGCAGGAAGGGCTGGTCGCACGCGAGGCCGACTCCGGATACATCGTGCGAGGATTGAGCGTCGGAGAAATCCTGAACCTGTACAAAGTCCGCGAAGCTCTCGAGATCGAGGCGGCGCGCGAAGCCCTGGCGAACTTGACGGATGCCGACTTTGCGGCGATGCGGGCGATCCTCGACAATGCAGACAAGCTGCTGGCGAAGAAAAAATATCCGGAATTTCTGCAGATCAGTCGGAAATTCCATAACTTGATCGCGGAGCGGACTGGCAACGGCATCCTGCAGGAGATCTTGGGCAATCTCGACGCTCGATTCTGGAGCATCGGCCGAGTCGTAGTCAGCCGGCATGCGCAGCGAGCACAAGATATTCGGCGCGAAAACCGTGCGATCCTTGACGCCCTGATCGGTAGCGATGCGCGCCTCGTGGAGAAAGCGGTGAGGGCGCATGTGCAGGGCGCCGCCGCCAATGTCCGACTATTCATCGAGCGTGAGCCGCATCTTTTTGTCGTCGCGGCCTGAGGACGCCAGAGGAGAGACGCATGGCATCCGGTCAAACGGTTCTCGAACCGCAGACGTTGGAGGCTGACAGGAAACCCTCCTTGACGCTGTCGCAGGCGCCGCCGCCGGGCGATCTTGTGAGCCGATGGGTGCCCGCGGAAAGCCGGCATGGCGCGCGCAAAAGCACCACCTATCATCCGGTCATTCTCAAACTGGCGCTGCTGAGCCAGGGCCTGAAAGTCTCAGCGGAGGCTGCGGAGGAAATCGGCAAGACCCTCAAGATCGGACACGCGATCGGCGCGGTCGGCAAGCACGCGCTCGATATCATTCTCGATCCGGGCAAGGTGTATGTGGGCCTGCCGGTCGGCGCGGCGGTCAGCGATCATTTGTCGGTCGGCACGCCGTTCACCCTCGAGGTCGAGAACGGCAAGTATTTCATCGGCAGAAAGCCCGCCGCACTGCGCGAGAACGGCCGATGGGAATGCCTCGACGACAACGTCAAGGCGGAAAAGCTGATGAATGTCACGATCCCGCCGTACCCGCACTACTATGACCACAAGACCTCGCGCGGCCATTCGATGCGCAGCATCATGCCGCTCGCCGGCGATTTCGGCGGCTCCACGATTTTCCCGCATTGTCATTACTTCGGAAGGTTTGTCGCCGACTACAAGCACAACGAATGCCGGTTCTGCGGCATCGACGAGAACCTGGAATCCGGTCGCGACATCTTCCCGAAACGGCCCGACGATTTTCTCGAGACCGTAGCCGAGGCGCGCAAATATCCGTATTTCCGTCACGGCCCGGTGTTCGCCGGCGGCACTACGCCGCCGCCGGATCGTGGCGTGAAGGCGCATGTGAAATTTCTGCGTCCGCTGAAGGATGCTTTCCCGGACAACTGGCTGCGCCTGACGATCGCGCCGCCGGAGGAGGAGCGCTACGTCGACATGCTGTTCGAGGCCGGCGCCGATCTCGTCGGCTTCAACTATGAGGTCTACGACCCGATCCTGTTCGCCAAGATGTGTCCGGGCAAGGTGCGCGACATCGAGAAAGGCGTCCCGGGTCACGCTCACTACGACCGCATGCTCTCGCACATGGTCAGGACATTCGGCACCGGCCATGCCAGCGCGAACCTCATCGCCGGACTGGAGCCTGCGCAGAGCACCGTGAACGGCATCGCACATCTCGCCTCGATGGGTGCCATTCCCACGATCTTCGTCTTCGTGCCGTTGAAGGGGACGGCGCTCGCGCAGCAGAAACCGCCGTCGATCCGCGAGATGATCTACATCTACTCGAATCTCAAGGCGATCACCGAACGTTTCGGCGGCGACACCTATTGCGCCGGGTGCAATCGAATGCTCATCAACACCAAATATTACGACGGCCTGCAGCCGACGATGCCGGCGATCAGCGAGGACGACCTTCGGTCCGCGGGCCTGCCGCCCGAGGATCTGCACGTCGCGCCGCGCGTGCCGCACGTCTTGGCCTTGTGACGATCGCGCGTGTCGATCGGCGGGAGCACCACATGCCTTACGTCGTGACGGAGGACTGCATTCGCTGCAAGTACATGGACTGCGTGATCCGCTGTCCGGTCAACTGCTTCCACGAAGGCGAGAACATGCTCGTCATCGATCCGGTCGCATGTATCGATTGCGCGGCCTGCGAGGTGAACTGTCCAGTCTCCGCCATCGTTTCCGATGTTGACCCGCGCGCCGCCGCCTGGGTTTCCCTCAACCGCAGCTTTGCCGCGACATGGCCAAGGATCGTGCACAAGGGCGAAGCGCCGGCGGACGCCGCGGATTGGGACCATACCCCCGACAAATACGCGAAACACTTCAGTCCCGAGCCGGGGCGCTGTCACTTGCAGTCTGAAAAATAGGCCTTGCAGTGGGAGGATCGCATGCCTAACGCAGCTTATAGCTCCATCGCAGCGTTGGTTCTGGCGACAATAACCGCCGCATCGCCGGCGCGCGCGTTTCCGGACAGGCCGATCAACGTCGTCGTGCCTTGGGGTGTTGGCGGCGGCGGCGACCGAGTGGCGCGTGTTGTTGCCGACCTGATGGCCACAAAGCTCGGGACTTCAGTCCCAGTCATCAATGTGACTGGTGCCGCGAGCCAGGTCGGGCTCAATAAGGTCCTGAGCGAGCAAGCAGACGGCTACAATGTTGTCGAAATCACATCCGATTCTTACATCTTGTTTGCGACCGCCAACGCCAAGTTCAAGGTGTCCGATTTCACCGCTCTCGCGATTTTGGATCAGCAACCAAGCGGCTTCTTCGTTCGCCAGGACAGCCCTTTGAAGAGCTGGGACGATGTCGTTCGGGCCGCAACTAAGGGCGCGGTGACGGTTGCCGGATCGGGCTTCGGCACACAAAGTGATGTGACAGTCAAATATCTCAACAAAAAGCACGGACTGAAATTTGTCAGTATTCCGTTTGACGATCCCGGCTTGCGGTTGACGTCAGTGCTCGGCGGACACGCCGACCTTCTCTATGGACAATTCGGGGATATCGATACTTACCTTTCAAAGAAGCTGTTGCGTCCGATCCTCGCCTTCGCCGACCAGCGTCTCTCCGAGTATCCCGAGATTCCGACCGCGGATGAATTCAAATATCGCGCCAACATCACGCATTTCAGGGCTCTTGCGGTCAAGCACGGGACCGACCCCTCACAATACGCGTTTCTCGTGGAGGCCCTGAACACCGCGTCCCAATCGGCGGAGTATAAAAAAATGCTCGCAGCCGAAAGTGCGTTACCGAACAGCTACATTTCTGGGAAATCAGCGCAGAACTATGTTGAGCAGTGGGTCGCCAATCTGCAAAGCCTCATGCGCATGCCTTGATGTGCGGCCGGGTGACACTCATTTGGCTCGTCCAAGGGACATACTATAGTCTCTTCGTGCATTGCTAAACACCAACAGTGACATTAGCCCTCATCGAAGTCTGACTTTTCAGGCACCTGTTAGGCGTTCTGCGCCGTAGCGGCCCGCTCCCTGGTACGCAGTACCGCTTGATGATGGAGACGGCCGGATCAAACAGCTTTGAACGAACAAGATCTGGCGGCGCGCATTCGGCGCGCGTCATACTCTTCTCAGACTTCGATCGGACCGCGCAATCCAACCTCAATGAGTAATGTCGGCTTTGGTCTGAGAGCGCTAAAAATACCGTGCCGCCACGAAGTGACGCGATGGGCCAAGGAGAGAGGCATCCGGGAGCTTCGAGAGCATTGTCTTCAAGACTGTCCCACTTCGTAGAGACGGTTGCGTTTCCGACTGCGGGCCCTAACATTTGTTGTGGTCTCGATAACCGCTCGCTGTGTGTCTTTTTGCAGTCCCGCGACTTGGGAATATAGCTGCGGCTGTCTTCGCATTTGGCTGTGCTCAGCTCATTTGCCGATGGCTGATGGTTATTTGGCGGGCTCCGGCCAGCGTCACAACGACCTATTGCCAGCCTTTAAGTAAGGACGACTTCAGTGGAAACAGCCGACAAGATCTGGATGGACGGATCGATCGTCAATTGGAACGATGCGCGTGTGCATTTGATCAGCAACACGCTGCAATATGGTTTTGGCGTTTTCGAGGGAATTCGCTGCTACGCCACCGTCGCTGGCCCTGCAGTGTTTCGCCTCAAAGAGCATCTTCTTCGCCTGCACCGTTCCGCAACAATCCTCGGCTTCGAAGTCCCCTACACGATCGAAGAACTGACCGAGGCGACGCGGACGGTCATCCGCGCCAATAATTTCGATAAATGTTATATCCGGCCGATTGCCTATATCGGGTATGGCGGCATGGGTCTTTCTTATGACGCATGCAAGATCGACGTATCGATTGCGGTTTGGCAATGGGGCGAGTACGTCGGCCAGGGAACGCTTGAGAACGGGAGCCGGGCCAAGGTCTCCAGCTATACGCGACACCACATCAACACCAACATGTCGAAAGCGAAGGCTTGCGGCAATTATATGCTTTTCCAAATGGCTCGCACCGAGGCGAAACGCGATGGCTATGATGAGGCGATCCTGCTCGACACAAACGGCCATGTTGCCGAGGGAGCGGTGGAGCACATTTTTCTCGTCCGCGAGGGCGCGCTCATAACGCCTCCGCTTGCCAATCTTCTCGATGGCATCACGCGCGACACCGTGATTCAGCTCGCGAGAGCCGACAACATCGACGTGCGTGAAGAGCTGTTCTCGCGCGATTACATCTTGACCTCGGACGAGGCGTTTTTCGCCGGCACCGGCGCGGAGGTCACGCCTCTGGTCGAAGTCGACAACCGCAAGATCGGCGACGGACGGCCGGGCCCAGTGACGAAACGGCTGCAGAAAGCCTTTTTTGACGTGGTCTACGGTCGGGACAACAAATGGACTGCCTGGCGTACACCGGTCTAGGATTCAATTGGCGATGTCAGCAATGCCTCCGGACGAACATGCGAACCGCGTTAAACGGGCGCGCGAATTGATGCGCGAACGCGGTATCGATTGCCTGATCGTCACCGATCCGGTGAACTACTCGTACTTCACCGGACACAGGACCGCATTATCGATGCGATCGCGGCCGGCCATTTTCATTCTGCCGCTGGAGGCCGCACCGGCGCTCATCGTGTGGTCTGGCCCAGAGATGTTTGCCCGACTGTACAAGCAATCGTTCCCCTCCTGGGTTGACGATCGACGCATCTACCCGGAGGTCCCCTTCACTGCGAGCCCGCGCGTAGATTGGGGCGTTGCGGAAATCCTCAATGAAAGGCGACTGCAGATCGCGACACTGGGCATCGAGCTTGGTCGCGACGTCTGGTTGGGCATCGCCGTCGACGATTACGAGGCGCTGAAGGAGAGCCTGCCAAAAGCGCGCTTCGTCGACTCTAGTCGGGTTATTTGGGGCTGCCGAATGATCAAGTCGGAATGGGAGATCAGCTGCATGCGCAAGGCCTGCGAGATCGGCGGTCGCGCATGGCAGCGCATGTTTGAGGAGCTCAAACCCGGCGTATCTCCGGGCGCGATCCAGCGCAAGGTGCTCGATTATTACTATGACGAGGGAGCAGACATCACCTCCGAGCCGCCGATGGTGCTCGGCGGCACCGGCCCGAACCGCAGCTTCCAGAAAGGCGACGTGTTGTACATCGACGGCGGAGCCAACTATCTCGGATACAAAATGGACTACGCCCGCCGCGCGGTTTTCGGGCCACCCTCTGAAAGGCAGAAATCGGAGCATGACGGGATGTGGGACATCCTGCACGGCATCATCGAACGAATGAAGCCCGGCACATCCATGCGGGAGCTATTTGAATACTCGCAGCGGCAGCTCGCCAAACACCCTGAGTGGCGAAACTATTCGGACCATCCCGCTAAACGGATCGGCCATGGCATTGGGCTCGAGAACGAACCGCCGTCGATCTCGGCGACGGACGACACAGTGCTCGCTGTCAGCATGGCAATTACCCCCGAGCCGAAGATCGAAAGTGTCGACGGACTTTTGAATCCCGAAGAGCACGTGATCATTCGCGCACAGACCTGCGAGGTGCTCTCGGCTTGCTCCGACTGGCGGCTGCACGTCGTGAGCTAGGCTTATGGGCATACTCCTGCTCAATGAAGGCCATGTCCGCTCGGCCGCGCCAGAGCTACGCGGTGTCGTATCCCTTGTCGAGCAAGCGTATCGGCTCGATTCCGAGGGAAAGGCGGACGTGCCGACCAAAATCGGCGTCCATCCGGGCTATCCGAATAGCTTCCTGCACGCGATGCCTGCCTGGGTCGATGACGTGCGCGCCCTTGGCGTGAAGTGGATCTCTTACTTCCCGGGCAATCTGCGGCGGGGAATTCCGGATTCCAGTGGCGTCATCATTCTCAACTCTCCGGACGACGGCCGCCCCTGCTGCGTCATGGAGGGGATGCACGTCACCTTCCTGCGTACCGCCGCGTGTGCTGCGATCGCTGCAAAGCATCTCCTAGCGTCGCCACCGAAATCACTCGGCCTGGTCGGCTGCGGCGGACTAGGGCTGTGGTCACTGCGCATCATGGGCACGGTGTTCCCCAGCATCGAACGCGTGATGGTGTCGTCACGCTCGCCCGAGAGCCGCGCGTCATTTTGCGCCGAGCGGTCATCGGAGGGCCCTTGGAGCCTGATCCCTGTGGATCAAGCCGATGAAGCAGTCCGCGATGTCGATTTGCTCGTTTCCTCTGTGCCACCGGCGGATGTCAGACCCGTCCGCGGCGAGATACTCGGGCCGCAGACGCTGTTCATTCCGCTGGATCTGACAAATTCATGGGACGATGCGGTCATGCAGAAGGCAGAACGCGTTGTCGCCGACAATCCGGGCCACTTCTCCACACGGGTGCAGAGCGCGCGGGGAAGCCGGTTTCCCGCTCTCGCGCATATCGATCGGCTTCAGGACCTGGTTTCCGGACGAACAGAACGAGGAACGCTCGACCAGCGCACCGTGGTCGCCATCTGCGGCATCGCAAGTACGGACATGGTGCTTGGGTGGGACATCTATCGGCGCGCGCTGAAGGCCGGGATCGGGCTCAAATTCGACCTGAATGACGGCTAAAAGGAAGGTTACGACCTTATGCCGGATCATAAAAGAAACGGCTGACGTGCACTAGAAACCGAGAGGGCCCGACCGTGTTGCGCTTGACTCAACTCCTCATCCTCACGCACGTACTCTTCGGTGTAGCGCTGGCTGATGCGCACGCCGCGACCTTCCCCGACCATACGGTGCGTCTGATCATTCCGTATTCAGCGGGCGGCGGCCTCGACACGCTTGGCCGACCACTCGCCGATCGTCTTTCAAAGCTTTGGCACCAACCGGTCATCGTCGAAAACAAAACTGGTGCGAGCACGATCATCGGTACCGAGTCTGTCGCCCGATCGCCGAAAGACGGCCACACACTGTTGCTGACCAGCGATCTGACGATCACAAGCAATCCATTCCTGTTCAAAAATCTTCCCTACGATCCGCTTAAAGATCTTGTGCCAGTGACTGAACTGGTAAGTCACCACCAAATGATCGTCGTCAATCCTTCGGTGCAAGCTAACAGCATGGCAGAGTTGATTGCCTACGCGAAAGCGCATCCGACCGCTCTGACCTATGGATCGTATGGCAGAGCCAGCCCACCGAATCTTTTGTTCGAGACAATGAAAGCCAAGACGGGCGCAACCTTTCTCGATGTGCAATATCGTGGCGTTGCGCCGGCTATCCTTGCAGTGCTGCAAGGCAGCGTTCAGATAACGATGGGCGGTGCCGCGACCACCGGGCAATACATCAAAGCCGGTAAGATGAAAGCTTTGGCAATCGGCCGACCCGATCGGCTAAAGGACTTTCCTGACGTGCCGACATTATCTGAACTTGGATTGGGCTATGCCGATCCCAAGACTTGGTTTGGACTCTTCGCGCCGGCGGGAACGCCCAGCGATATTGTTAGCAAGATCCAGAGCGACGTTGCTGCCGTGATGAACGATCCGGAATTCAAGGAGCGGTACATCGATTCTGTTGGATACACCGGCGTGGCTGGCAGCTCAGCGGACTTCGGCGCTCTCATCCGCCGGGACCTTGAGGAAAAGAAAGAGATGATCGAAGCAGCAGGAATCAAGCCCGAATAAAGCATCTCGGGTTAGGAGATAAACGTGCTTGCGTCATGAGGCAAAACGAAAATTGATCAACGGGCTGAAAAATATTGGCGCAGACTTGGTCCCGCTGTTTCTCCGTCGCTCCGTTATGAACCGCGCGGGGTAATCGAGAATTTGTCATAACTACAGAGAATTAGATCATTGCTCAGACGCGCTGTCGTACCGGCTGTCGCACTTTTTGCATTGTCAGTGAGGGGCCGCGCCCCACAGCGCTTCTCCGACGTCGACTGCCCAAGCTAACGCGGTCCTCAGGTGCTTTCTTTCACCAGTCCGCACAGGAAACTGCTGCGTGCGGCAGCGGCCTGCAACAAGAGCCCATGGTCGCTGCCGGCCAGCACCATCCGCACACCCATTCCGATGTAGCGTGCCGACCACTCCTGATCGTACACGCCACCCATTGCGAAGATCTTTCGGTGACGCCGGCACGCGGCGCCGACTTGTTCATACGCACTCTGGATGCGGGCATGCCCGACCTGTCCTACTATGCCCATCTCCAGCGAGAGATCGCTGGTACCGATCAGCAGGGCATCGACGCCTTCTACGGCCGCAATAGAATCAGCGTTCTCCACGGCGAGCGGTGTTTCGATCATCGGGATGACCATTATTTCGGCATTCAAAATGCTCTGCATTTCCAAAGACACCGGTGGACGATAGCCAAACTGAGCGCTGGGACCGCCCATGCTGCGTCCGCCTATCGGATGGAAGCGGAACGCATGCACGATACGGCGCGCTTCCTCTGCAGTATCCACGTGCGGCACGATAATGCCGAGCGCTCCGTTATCGAGGGCACGGCTGCCTTCGTCGAGAGCGTTGCGGCAGATGCGTACCAGCGGGACCACCCCGCACCCAAGCGCAGAGAGGCAGATCTGTGAAATCTCGCTTGTCGAGATCGCGCCATGCTCGCTGTCTATAAACAGCCATTGGTAATTCGCTGCTTTTGCGAGCAGCGGCACTGCGGCGCCGCGCAGCGTATGCACGCCGAAGCCAAGAGTGAGCTTGCCGCTGCGAATCCGCCGCAGCATTTCGTTGGCTAGCAATTCCATTGCTTCCCCCTTCGCTCGGTCGTTCTTCAGACTTGATAGTGTTTCTTGGCTAAAGTTTCGGTGACATAACCGTCGCGCAAATCGCGCTTGATAAGCTCCGGATCACGCTTCTTTGGATCCCCGTAACCACCGCCCCCGGCGGACTGTAGCCAAACCACTGTCCCTTCGGGCAGTCGGATGTAAGGCGTTTTGCTGCTGAGTACGCGCTCTTGCGGCGTGCCTGGGTTGAGCACGTATCGAGCGCTCGTACCCGGCAGTCCGCCAAAAACACCTTGTGGCTGGGATTTATGGCGGTCAGCGCAGAGGCAGATTTCCGCAGTATCGACAAGCACGGTGAACACGCGGCAGAAGCCATTCCCGCCGCGAAACTGGCCAGCTCCGCCTGTGTCGGGAAGGATCTCGATGCGTTCGTACCGGATCGGATTTTCCATCTCGCTCGCCTCGACCGGAATGTGACCAGCATTCCCTGCGCCATAGCGAATAGCGTTGATTCCGTCCTTCGTGGCGCGAGCTCCATAGGCTCCGGAGGAGAGTTCGAGCGACATAAAGTATGGGCGTCGCGCCTGCGGCCGCGTGTCGCGACCGCCGACCGCCACAGTGCCTGTTGATCCGGAGCCGCTCGCCAGCACATTTTTGGGCGCGGCATCGGCTAAAGCCCGCATAACGGTATCTAGGACGCGGTAGGCGACCTCGCCGAATCCGACGATCGAGCCCGGCGCACGCGCGTCGCAGAGACTGCCCGACCGCGTCAGGACCGTCACCGGGCGATAGCTTCCGGCATTCGGCGGATTCTCCGGATCGGTGATGGCCTTGAGCGCGTATTGCACGCCAGAGATGGCGGATGCGCGTGAGCAGTTCATTCCGCCAGTGGACTGGTCAGAGGACCCCGTGAGATCGACAGTGACATCCGAGCCTTTCACCGTGACCTTTGCGTCGATCCATTGCGGCTCGTCGCGCAAACCGTCGCCATCCAGGCAGTCGCGGGCGTGGTATTCGCCGTCACGAAATTCGGCTATGCGTGCGCGCGTCATCGTTTCGGAGCGCGTCAGGATTTCGCGCATGGCTTCCGTGACAATGGCAAGGCCGTAGCGATCGATGATCTCGCGGAAACGGCGCTCTCCCGCGAAGCAGGATGCATATTGTGCGCGCATATCGCCATGCGCGACGACCGAGTTGCGTACATTGCGCACGATGAGATTGACCAAAGGCGTTTGGATCTGGTCACGCACAAAAAGCTTGCAGGGCGGGATGACGAGGCCTTCCTGCAGCAGCTCTCGCGTCGCCGGCGAATAGCTGCCCGGTCCCATGCCACCAATGTCGGCCCAATGACCGCGATTACACAGATAACCGTAGAGCGTGCCGTCCCAGAACAGCGGACGAGCAATCAAGACGTCGGGCAGATGCGTACCGCCTAGGAACGGATCGTTGGTCATCAAGACGTCGCCGGGCTCGATGCAGTCACGGCCGACGCCGTCGATCAGGCTTTGCAGTTGATAGGGCATGGTGGTGACATGGATGGGAAATCCGCTCGGGTCCTGCGCCACGATCTGACCTTCCGCGTCCATCACGCAACACGACAGATCGCCCTGTTCCTTCCAAAGCTGCGTATAGGCCGTGCGCATGGTGAGCAGCTTCATCTCCGACGCGACGCTGATCAGCGCGTTCTGGATGACCGCTAGCGTGAATGGGTCGACTGCCATGACGCAGACCTCACTTTGCAACGGGCAGGGTGACGAGCAGATTGCCGAGCGTGTCCATTTCCAGCACTGCACCTGGCGGCACGATCGTTGACGAGGACATCTCGTCGATGATCACGGGCCCATCGAGCCGGGCGCCTGAGGTCAGCGATGGCCTGCGCCAAACCGGCGTGTCGATCATGCCGCGGCCGGGAAACCAGGCCTTGCGCTGGTCCTTGGCACGACCAAGCTTCTTCGCCTGCATCGGGGCTCGCGGTGGCTTGGGAACGCGGCCGATGGCGCGCAGACGCAGGTTGACCAGCTCGACCGGCTCGCCGGGCACGCTATAGGTATAAAGTGCCTCGTGCCGGCGATGGAATTCGGCGACATAGGCTTTGAGATCGAATCCGGCCTGTGTCGCCGCCGAGCCGAGCTCCACGTTGATTTCGGTGGACTGACCGAGATAGCGAAGATCAAGGCTGACAATCAGGCTGCGTGCGTTCTCATCTACGCCTTCAGAAGCGAGATCAACGCCGGCAAGCTGTTTGAGCTTGGCGAGTGCCGCTTGGAGCTGTGTGACGTCGACACGCTCGATCGGCTGCACCAGGGACACCAAATAATCGTGAGTGAAATCGGCGAGCGCGATTCCGCGCGCCGAGAAGAGTCCGGGATCGATAGGCACAATCATGCGCCGCAATCCGAGATCGGCGGCGATGCCGTAACCGTGCAGCGGGCCGCCGCCGCCAAAGGCGGCCAGATCGAAGCCGCGCGGGTCGATGCCGCGCTGGACGGTGACGTAGCGGATGGCCTCGGCCATCTGGTTAGCGGCGACCGTCCATATCCCGGCGGCGGCCTCAAGGGGGTCCATCTTCAGCGGGCCCGCGACCGCGTCCTGCAACGCCGCCATCGCCTTCTCGGGATAGAGCGGGACGGTGCCGTCGGCGAAATCGGAAGGATCGAGATAGCCGAGCACGAGATTGATGTCGGTAAGCGTGAGCCCGGCGCCACCGCGGCCGTAGCAGGCAGGCCCCGGATCTGATGATGCGCTCTGCGGTCCGACGCGCAAGCGTCCGACCTCATCGATGCGGCAGAGGCTGCCGCCGCCCGCGCCAACCGTGTGCACATCCAGCATCGGCGACACGATGGGAAAATGCTCGATCTCCCGCGCCGAAGTTGTTCCGGCGATTCCGCCGCGCAGGACACAGACGTCGAGACTGGTGCCGCCCATATCGATAGTGATCATGTCCTTGTAGCCGGACTCGATCGCGAGCTGCGCGGCACCGACGACGGCACCCGCGGGACCCGACAGGAACAGCGTCGAAGGACGTCGCCGTACGATCTCCGGCTGCGCGACCCCGCCGTTTGACTGGAAAATGTAGAGCGGGCTTTTGATCGCGGCGTCGCTCAGGCCAGACTGCAGGCGGTCGAGATAGCTGGCGATGATCGGCGCCACGGCTGCGGCAAACACCGTGGTCGAGGTACGCGGGAATTCGCGGAATTCGGGCTGGATTTCGCTCGACAGCACGATCGGCACGCCGGGGAGCGCCGCGCGCAGGCGTTCACCAATTGTCTTTTCCTGGGCAGCGTCAAGGAAAGAGAACAGAAGCGATACGGCGACCGCTTCGACTTTCTCAAGGCGTAGGCGCTCGATTACGGCGTCGACCTCTGCAAGGGAGACCGACCGCAACTCGCGGCCGGCGCTATCGAGGCGGCAGTCGACCTCGAAGCGCAGATGTCGCGGCACGAGCGGCGGCGGTTTGTCATCCTGCACGCGATAAATGAGTTCGGACGGTCGGCTGAAGCGGCCGATCTCGAGAACGTCGCGGAAGCCTTTGTTGGTGATGAGCGCCACGCGAGCGCCTTTGCGCTCGAGCACGGCATTGGTGGCAATCGTGGTCCCGTGACCGATGAAGCTTACCTTTTCCGGCGCGACGCCCGAGTCGTCGAGCACCTTGCGAATGCCGCGGACAACAGTCTCCGCTTTCCGACCAGGCTCGTTCAGGACCTTGGCGACGCCCGTCGCCCCCGTCGCTTCATCCACAAGCAGGACGTCCGTGAAGGTGCCGCCGACGTCAATACCAATCCGATACATTAACTGTGTCTCACGCTTGCGCTCAAAAGCGCGGGCTTAAGAGCAAGAAAGTCAGGCGACCAAGACGCGCGCATCGCGCGCGGAAAAGCTCAAAATCACCGGCGATCCGATTGCAGGAAGGTTTGCCGCATCGCCCGATGTGATGTCTGCGGTCACGCGCCGGCGGCTATCGAGGTCGACGATGACGCGCACGGAGCCGCCGAGATACATGCGCTCGACGACAGTTCCATTGAGGGCCGTGTCGCCGGGCTCGAGCCCGAGCCTCTCGTAGCGCAGAACGACGGTCACCGGCTGGCCGATCTCGATCTTTGTCCTTGTCTCGGCTGTCAACCGCAGGCCATCGCTGTCGACGAGGATTCGTCCGCCGTTGACCTGCACCGCCTTGCCGTCGAACAGATTGGTGTGGCCGACGAACTGAGCGACGAACCGTGTCGCCGGCCGCTCATAGATTTCTTCGGGTGTACCCAGCTGCACGATGACTCCGGCGTTCATCACCGCGATTCGATCGGACATCGACATGGCCTCGCCCTGGTCGTGGGTGACGAAGACAAAGGTGTTGCCGAGCGTGCGCTGTAGCCGGCGTAATTCCTCGTGCATTTGCAGTCGCAGTTGCAGGTCGAGCGCGCCAAGCGGCTCATCAAGCAGCAGCACGGATGGTTCATTGACCAGCGCCCGTGCCATGGCGACACGCTGCTGCTGCCCGCCGGAGAGTTGCTGTGGCATGCGTTTGGCGAAGCCATCGAGGCGTACCAGCGCAAGCGCCGCGGTGACCTTCGCGGCGATCTTGTCTTTCGGATAATTCTGCACGCGCAATCCGAAGGCAACGTTCTCGAAGACAGTCAGGTGTGGGAACAGCGCTAATTGCTGGAAGATCATGTTGGTCGGCCGTCCGTAAGGTGGGATGGCCTGCATGTCCTTGCCGTCGATGTGGATCTCGCCGGAACTTGGCATCTCGAAACCGCCGATGGATCGCAGCAACGTGGTCTTGCCGCAACCGGACGGCCCGAGCAGGGAGAAGAACTCGCCACGGCGGATGTCGAGCGAGACATCCTTGAGCACCTGGTTGGTGTCGAAGGTCTTGCACAGATTGCGCACGCTGACCGAGATAGGCACCGTTGCAATGTCACGTGCGGGTGCAGGGCTTCCACTTGGATCGACGGGCGTGGTCATTGAGTGATGCTCGAATGGTAAGGTCATGGCCGGCAACATTCTCACCTACGTTCGGGCCGTCCGACAGGACAGTATTCGCCTTACGCGGATTTCACCGTGTTCCATGCTTCGAGCCACTGATCCATGGCGACCGGAAACTTGAGGGGATAGACCTTGACCTTGCGTTCGACGATATCGAGTCCGAGCTTCTTGCGTTCTTCCGGAGAGAAGGCGCCGGAGATTTCGGATGACGTCGTCGGGTAGTTGGTATCAGCCACCAGCGTTTTGCCGACCTCATTGTCGAGATAGGCGTTGATGACGGCGTGCGAGGCCTTAGCGTTCGGCGAGTCCTTGGGAATGAACGCGCCCTGACTCCAGATCAGCAGGCTTTCGCTCGGCCAATTGTTGGTCACGTTCATGCCGCGCTTCTGCAGTGCGGCGCGCATCGGAATCCAGCCATACATCGCCCAAACCTCACCCGACGACATCAGGTTCACTGCCGCGGCGAAGGTCGACCACATGGTGCGGACGTTCTTTTTCTTCTGCGTCAGGAAGGCGGTCACTTTCTTGAGGTCAGCGGCGGACATGCTCGCGGGGTCGCTAATTCCGAGATGCAAGCCGGCGGCCATGATCATCATTTGTGCGTCGTCACGCCATGCGACGCGTCCGGCGTATTTGTCGTCGAACAGGACGCCCCACGACTGGGTCAACGGATCTGCGGGTGGGATCTTGTCGGCGTTATAGATCACCGAATCGTAGCCCCAGATCACCGGCAGCATGTAGGTCTTGCCGTCGCGCGTGACGATGTCCGGTTTGAACAGGTCCATGACCTTCGACGCATTTGGGATCAGCGACATATTGAGGGGGGCTACCTTCTCGTCGCCGCTCTTAGCGCCGAGGATCGGGCCGCGCACGAACGGCGTGACGCTGATCATGAGATCATATCGCGACGTGCCGCCGGGCGCGAGCAGCTTCGCCAGTGTGTCGGTCGGCGAAACATAGGGCGCGTTCTCGACCTTAGTGTTGGCCTTCTTCTCGATCAGCGGGCGCACCGAATCGGGAATGAAGGGTCCGGGCATGATGGCGGTGACCGGCTTGTCTTCAGCAACCGCAGGGCCGTCGCCGAGCCATGCAAGCGTACCGGCGGCAGCCGAGCCGAGTAGAAGTGCGCGGCGATCCATCTCGACCACGTTGGCGATGGAGAGTAGTGCGGGCTGTTTCATGTGAGCTCCACGGGTTGATCAGGCGGGCTTGATGCGTGAACGGGCAGACACTGCAAATCCGAGAAGTGAGCCGAGGGTCGAGACCAGGACGGTGATCACCGCCATCGCCGGCAGTTCGGGGGCGATCCGCTCGACGATTGCGATCCAGAACACCACCGGAATCGTGCGGTCGTAGCCGATGACGAAAAGCGTGCGGATGAACTCGTCAAACGACAGGCTGAACGAGAACAACAGGGTCGCAATCAACGCAGGACGGATGATCGGCAGCACCACGCGCCACATGACCTGATGCGTCCGGGCGCCCAGATCCGCGGCGGCTTCTTCGAGCGCGCGATCGAGCCCTTGCAGCCGCGCATTCAAGGTGAGGAAGACGAAAGGCAGCACCCAATTCACATGGGCCACCAGCACCGTGGTGTAGAGACCAGGGCGGATACCGAGATAGCCGAAGAAGATGAGCAGCACGATGCCGCCGATGATGCCGGGCATGAGGATCGGCAGCAGAATCAGGCCGAGCACTGCGGGCTGGCCGAAAAAGCCGCGGCGGAAGGCAAGCCCCAAGAGGAAGGCGATGCTTGTCGCTACGATGGCGGAGAGGATGCCGAGACTGATGCTGTTGAACAGCGCAGCCATCAGATCATTACGCGAGAATACGACGTGGTACCAATGCGTCGTGGCGCCGAGGAAGGGCAGGCCGGTGGTTTCTGACTTGTTGAACGAGAGAAGAACGATGATCGCAATCGGCGCGTACAGGAAGATGTAAAAGGCCACGGCGTAGGCGGTGAGCGCGACGCGCCAGCCGTTGCGGGCCGGCCGCGGCGCAGCAGCAGCGCTACGGGAGAATCGGGTTGCGGCGGGAACGATGCTCATCCGCTGCTCCCCAGCAGAGCCTGCTGCAATCCGACGAAACGCCCGAGCACCGACAGGATGATGCTAACCACCAGCATCATGGTCACCGCCAGGGCCGATCCGAAAGCCCAGTTGTTGTCGCTGAGGAATTGCGAGGCGATGATGTTGCCAAACATCAAGCTGGAAGAGCCGCCAAGCAGCTGCGGCGTGATGTAGGCGCCGATGCTCAGCAGGAACACCATGACCGAGCCCGACATCACACCGGGCAATGACAGCGGGATGATGACGCGCACCAGGGTCTGCAGGGGGCGCGCGCCAAGGTCGTTGGCGGCTTCGAGCAGCGCCGGGTCTAGCTTCTCGAGCGTGACGTAGATCGGCAATGTCATGAATAGCGTGAACACGTAGACAAGGCCGAGCAGCACCGCACCTTGATTGTAGAGCAGCACGTCGAGCGGCCGGTCGATGATTCCGAGCGCGAGCAGCGCCTCATTGATGACTCCGTTGCGGCCAAGGATCGGCAGCCACACGAAGGTGCGGACCACGTAGCTCGACCAGAACGGCACGAACAGAAGAAGGACAAAGGCCGACTTCCACGGACCTGTGAGCCGCGCCAGCAGCAGCGCGATCGGATAGGAGACGACGAGCGATACTAGGGTCGTCGTGGCAGCGATGCGTAGCGTGTTCAGAAGCTGGCCGGTATAGAGCGAACTACCAAAGACGCGTTTGTAGTTGTCGAAGACGAAGTCGGGATGCGTGCCGAAGATGGTCGATTTCCAGAACGACATGGCGACCATCAGGCCGATGGGCACGACCGAGAAGATCAGAAGCCAGAGCACTGCCGGTGCTGCGAGTAACCAACCCGGCCCGCTCTTGGCCAGGCGATGCCGCAGCGAGGGAGCCGGCGTGGCGATCAAGGGCGCGCTCCTCGTTGCCGCCGGGTCGCCGCAGTGGCCGCGACATCGATCGCGCCGTCCGGGCTAACGACGACGCCGTAGTCCTTCCGAGCAGCTTCGACGCTGACGCGGCTCTCGCGTATATCGGCCTGCACCCGCTCCGGTTCGCGCTCGAGTGGATCGCCATAGCCGCCGCCGCCGGACAGGATGAAGCGTACGCGGTCGCCGGGATTGAGCGGGCGTGATGTCCCGTGATCGACCTCGCGATCATTGACGAACAGGCCGTAGCCGCGCCCGGACTTACCGCCCAGGCGCCCGGAGACCGGAAATGAGCCCTGTTCGTTGCGACCGGACAGCCGCACCGAGCTCTCCACGATATCATTATTGGCGGGCCCGCCGCTGAGGATCTCGTATTCCACGACCTGACCCAGACCGCCGCGATTGCGGCCGGGACCGCCGGAATCGCAGACCAGTTCCTTGCGCAGATAGATCATGCGCGCTTCATTCTCCGTGACCTCGACCGGAATGTTGCGTGTGTTGTTGGGGAAGCAGAGGGTTGCGGGTCCGTCCTGACGCGCCGAGCCGCCAAAACCGCCGGAATGCTGCGAGATGGCCATGAACGAGCGGCCGTCGGCATGTTTGCCATGCAGGTAGATCTCGTTGGCTGGTGCGCCGCCATTCGCCGCCAGCACGTGCTCCGGCAGCACCTGCTCCATGGCGCCGAACACGATCTCGGGCAGGAGATGCGAGATCATGGTGCGGCCCCACGTCGCCGTCGGCGGCCGGCAGTTCACGATCGAGCCCAGCGGCGCAATCACCTTGATTGGATTAAGCGCGCCGTCGTTGTTGGGCACTCCCGGATCGAGCGCGAGCTTGAACGGATATGACGTGTAGGATCGCGTCATGTTGTAACAGCAGTTCACTGCCGCTCCGACCTCACCCGAAGACCCAGTGAAGTCGATGGTGATGGTGTCGCCCTCGACGCGCATCTCGCAGCAGATGCGGATGTCCTCCTCCACGCCGGGGATGCGCGGCAGAGTGACATCATTGCGGTATGAGCCGGGCGGCAGAGCCACAATCTTGCGCCGCATACTCTGGTCAGTGCGCGTGATGATCTCGTCGGCGAGCGCCTCGAGACCATCGAGATTGTATTCGTCGAGCATGATCTTCAGCCCGCGGGCGCAGACGTGGTTGGCGACGATCTGTGCGCGCACGTCGCCGAGCACCTTGTCGGGGACACGGATATTGGCGGTGATGAACTCGAAAATCGTCCGGTTGAGTTCGCCGGCTTCGATCAGCTTGATCACCGGTATCTTCAGGCCTTCCTCGTAGATGTTCTTCGAGGCGAGTGTCGACATGCGCCCGCCCATGTCGAGGTGATGCACGATGCACAGCGTGTAGCCCGCGATTTTGCCGCGATGAAACACCGGCGCGGCGATCGAAATGTCGATTAGATGTCCGGACGCGATCCATGGATCGTTGGTGATGATGGAGTCGCCGTCATTCAGAGTTTGCGGCGGAAACTTGCGCAGGAAATTGCGCATCACTTCCGGGACGATGCCGAGAAAGCCGGCCGTGGTCACCGTGGAGTGCGCGAGCATGCGGCCTCGCGTGTCAAACAACGCGCAGCAGAAGTCATGATATTCCTTCACCGACGGCGTATAGGCCGTGCGGATCAGACCGGTCGCGGCTTCGTCGACAACGGCGATCAACCGATTCCACAAGATCTGGATGGTGACCGGATCGAGCGTGGGTACCGCCGTCTCGCTCATCTCAGCCTCCTGCAATCTCGGCCAGCCGCGGAACCGGATCGTCTGTTCGCCGTGGCAACGCAACGCCGATAATCAAGGCTCCGCTTGCATCGACCGTGAGCTTGTCGCCGCGCCCGAGCACCGTGGTCGACTCGCGTTCTTCGATCAGCGCCGGGCCTTCGATCGCCTGGCCGATAGCGAGCATGCCGCGCTGAAACACCGGTGCATCGACTGCCTCGCCGTCGACTATCATGCGGCGATGCGAATGCGGTCCACCGGGATCTTTCGCTGTCGGCGCAGGCAGGCTGAGATCGGGGCCATGCTCGGTGAGCACCACGCGCAGGCTGGCGATCTCGACCGGATTGTCGTCGTCGATCTTGCCGTACAGCTCGTAATACTGACCGACAAAGGCATCGATCGCCTTTGCGATCGCGCCATCGTCCATTGCAGACTCCGGAAGCGTCACTTCCAGCGTGTGATCCTGGCCGGAGTAGCGCATGTCGGCGAAACGGGCGACTTCTGGCTTTGCGTCCACCGGCAGCAATGCGCGCGCATCGGATTGGAGTCGCCTGAGCAGCGACTCAAGGTCTCCGGCATCGACCGCGCTGGCGAGTTTGCGCACGGCCTGGCTGCGCTCGAATGCTACTGGTGCCGCGAGCAGCCCCAGCGCCGACATCACGCCCGGGAACGGCGGTACCACGACGCGCGCACAGCCGAGCTTGCGCGCAAGGCCGAGCGCGTGCACCGGACCGGCGCCGCCGAAGGCGATCATGGTCAATTCCGAAGGCGAGAGGCCTTTTTCGGCGACGTATTGGCGTGCCGCCGACGACATGGTTTCGTTGACAATGTCGAAAATGCCGGCGGCGACGCGTTCCACCGAGAGTCCGGTCGGCTCCGCTAGGGTTTTACCGATCACAGCTTGCGCTGCTGCCGCATCGAGCGGCATTTCGCCGCCGAGGAAGCTGTTGGCGCCGAGATAGCCGAGCACCAGATCGGCATCGGTCACAGTCGGCTCGCGACCGCCGAGGCCGTAGCAGACTGGGCCAGGGTCGGCACCGGCACTGTGCGGCCCCACCTGGATGAGGCCGAGAGTGTCGACGCAGGCGATCGATCCGCCGCCGGCGCCGATTTCGAGAAGGTCATAGACCGGCACAGCCACCGGCAGACCGCTGCCTGCCTTGAAGCGCTTCATGCGGTCGACCTCGAACATGCGCGAGCGCTCGGCGCGGCCGTTCTCGACGATGCACAGCTTTGCGGTGGTGCCCCCCATGTCGAAGGCGAGAATGCGGGCGATGCCCATGGCGCGGCCGAAATAGGATGCGGCTTCGACACCGGCGGCGGGCCCGGATTCGACGAGTTGGATCGGCACCGCCTTGGCGCTCTCCGCCGTCGTCGTGCCGCCGTTCGACAGCATGACGAACAGCCGGCGCTCGTAGCCGCGCGACTTCAATCCATCCGAGAGGCGGTCGAGATAGTTTTCAGTGGTGCGTTTCACATACGCATCGAGCACCGTCGTCGACGCGCGTTCGTATTCCTTTGGCTCAGGATGAACTTGATGCGACAGCGAAATCACCGCACCCGGCAGCTCCTGGGCGAGAATCTCGCCGGCGCGCTTCTCATGAATGCCATTGCGATAACTGTGCAGGAACAAGACCGCGACGGCTTCGACGCCAGCCTCGCGGAATTTCCTTGCGGCTGCCTGTACCTCGTCTTCATTCAACGGCGTGCGGATGGTGCCGTCGGCCTGGATGCGCTCGGAAACGCCAATCCGCAGGTGCCGCGGCACGACCGGTTCGGGGAGGCGGATGAAGAGATCGTAGAGGTCGTAACGGACCTCGCGTTGGATCTCGAGCAGGTCACGAAAGCCGGCGGTGGTGATCAGGCCGGTGCGGGCGCCCTTGCGCTCGAGAATCGTGTTGGTGACAAGGGTGGTCGCGTGAATAACCGCGTCAGTGCGGTGGAGCAGCTCGGTTTCGGTGGAGCGAAAACGATCGACGCCGGCGAGTACCGCACGTTCAGCGGCCTGGGTCGTTGTCAGGATTTTTTCGACGCGGACGCTGCCATTGGCCGCATCGACCATGGTGAAGTCGGTAAAGGTACCGCCGATGTCCACTCCAAGAAGAACGGCACCGGACATGGCAGCGAGGCTCCGAATTGGTCCGTATCTTTTAAGACTGACAAAAAAAGGTTATCCAGACTAGTCGATATGTCAACACGATGCTTGCGCGCGCGTTGTCGCGGCGACAGCGAGACCACGGTTCCAGAAAGCTCTCAATTTATCGAGCAAAATCAACTGCCACCTGCCTCAGGATGGCCTCGCCTGCGCATTCTGATGCGTCGTGACGCAGGGGTGCTGTCTTTACAATTCATACGGACAAATATATCCAAAAACGCCAGGCTCCCGACGTTTCGCACCGATCGTGCGGCTGCTGCAGTCCAACCGGCGAAAAGGCAGATCCATGGGACAAACGATCACCGAGAAGATTCTTTCGCGCATCGAGGGCCGTCCTGTTGCAGCGGGACAGATCGTCCATCCGGTTCCCGAGCTCATCACGTGTCACGATTGGTACGTGGTGAACTTCGATCGTGCGCTCGAGGAGTTCGGCGTCAAGAAGCTGTTTGACCCGAACCGGGTGCTGATATCGACCGACCACGAACCGGTGGCGGTCACCCCGCAGTCATCGGAGCGGCAGAAGAAGGCCCGCGAGATCGTCGCCAAATACGGAATTAAGCATTTCTACGATGTCGGCCGCGGCGGACTCGGGCACATTTTCCCGGTGGAGATGGGCTTCATCAAGCCCGGCATGTTTGTCGAGGCCTACGATACGCACGTGACCAACTACGGCGCGGTCGGGGCGCTCGGCATCGCGCTCGTCGTCGAGATCAGTGAGGTGCTGGCGCTCGGTTCGGTGTGGCTACGCGTGCCGGAGACCGTACGGGTCAATTTCCGCGGCAAGCTGCAGCCCGGAACCAGCATGCGCGACATCGCACAGAAGCTGGTGGCCGATCTCGGCGATGAGATGATCGACTACTGCGTCGTTGAATATGGCGGAGAGGGGCTTGCCGGTATCGACATCGCCGGACGTCACACGCTCTGCAACATCCCGCTCGAGGTGGGCGCTAAGTCGGCGCTGGTCGAACCGGACGAAGCCACCCGCGCTTATCTGGCGCCGCGTGTCAAAGGTGCGATCGAGTTGATCAAAAGCGATCCTGACGCCCGCTTCAAGGCCGTGATCGATTATGATCTTGGGTCGATCGGTCCGCAGGTGGCGATGCCGCCGACCCCGGATAATGTCCATCCGATCGAGAAAGCGCTGGGTACGCCAATCCAGCATGCTTTCATCGGCTCCTGCGCATCCGGGAATTTTGCCGATCTCGCAGCCGCCGCAAAGATCCTCAAGGGCCGCACAATTCACCCGCAGGTCAGGCTTTACGTCACGCCCGCCACTCAGGAAGTTGCGCAGGAAGCAGCACAAGCTGGCCTCCTCGAGATCTTCCTCACCGCGGGCGCCAGCATCACCCAAGCTGGTTGCGGTCCCTGTGCCGGCGGGCGTATCGGTGCCATGGCGGAGGGCGAGACTTCGATCAACACGGGGACGCGCAATGACGTACGCCGACTCGGCGCCTCCGGAGACATCTATCTGGCAAGTTCAATGACTGTTGCGGCTTCGGCGGTGAATGGCGCGATCACCGATCCGCGCAAGTTCATGAAGGAGATCACGTCATGAACTGGCTTTATCGCGGCAAATGCTGGCGGTTCGGCGACAATCTCGGCATCGATGGCGACATCATGCCGCTGCGTTTCGCGCTGGCACGTGAGACCGATCCGAACGTGCTGCGCGAACATCTAATGTCAGAGATCGATCCGGAATTCACGAAGAAAGTGAAGCCCGGAGACTTGATCGTCGGCGGCCGCCGTTTCGGTCAGGGCAATCCGCACATTCAGGGCTTCCTCGGCATCCGCGGTCATGGTCTCGGCTTGCTCGCGGAATCGATCCCACGCGGCAGCTTCCGCAATGCCATCAACGCCGGGGTCCCGTTCCTGGCGCCATGTCCGAACGTGACGCAGCTCTGTGACACGGGCGACGATCTGGAGGTCGATTTCAGTACCGGCGAAATGCGCAATCTCACCCGCGGCAAAACGCATCAATTCGACCCGATCGAGCCGGAGCTGCGCGCCATTATCGCCAAAGGTGGCTGGAAGGATCACGTCAAGCAGCGGCTGGCCGAAGCGGCAGCGCGCTAATCGTGCTCTAGTCGCATATTGAATCGAAACGGCTCGGCCGGATACGTGTTGTATCCGATCATCACCGGGCGGTTACTGCGGCCGAAATAAGTCCGCTTCACGCGCAGGCCCGGTGACCGGGGACGTGCGGATAATACGCGCGCCACCTCGGCGGTCAGTTCAACGGCGCTCACATCCTGCTCGATTGCTTCGATACGCTCACCGAATGTGCGCTCGATCAGATTATAGATCGGACCTTTGTGCATGCCCATCTGCGCGCGAATGCTTGCGTAGGCTTCGATGATGTAAGTCTCATTCCACGCGGTCGGCAGTGGAATGCTGCCATCGATCGGGACTCGGCGCGACAGCACGTGCAGGAAGGCTTCGCCGACCTGGCATCCGAGTTCACGCGCCAGCGCCTCTTTGGCGATGACCGTGTCACTGCGAACCAGCACCAGATGCGTGAAGTAGCCATGGTTCTCGATGTCGCTGAATGTCCGGATGGCGAGCTTGAACTCGCGCTGCACCTTGTCGGATTTGACGATAGTGCCGTGACCTTGGCGGCGCGTCACGAGGTTGAGTGCCTGCAACTGTCGCACTGACTCGCGCAGTGTGTGGCGGCTGACATTGTACTTCGCCGCCAGTTCGTTTTCTGTCGGCAACAAGCTACCCACCGGATAGGTACCGTCCTGAATCGCGGCCATCAGCTTGTTAGCTACCTCGCGGTGCAACGGCACGTTTTTCTCGAGCGTGGGCGATGGTGCGCGGACCTCCCGCTCGACCTTAAGCTTTCGCGTATTATTCCGTGGCGTCATTCATTCCCTGCTTCATTCGCGTGGGTCATCTGCGATCGCCATCACACCCCGGAACGGGTGCTTCGCATGCGACGCCAACATATCCATTCAGGCGGCAGACTCAATGCATGCACGCATGAGTTATCCTCCGTCGCCTGGCCAGTTGCGGTAAGCCATTAAGCGCTTTTCACGGCACTCCAGACTTCTACCCAGGTGTTGAGATTGGCCGGGATCGGCATCGGGTGATGCTTGGTTTGCCCCGTATAGATGCCGTAACCCGCCTTCATTTTCTGCTGTTCGGTCATCCCCTTGCCACCGGCGGCGCTCGAGGACAAATAGCCGGATACCTTGGGCAGCTCCGTCGCATAGGCGTCGCTGAGCATTGCGTTGATCACCGCGTGCGACTTGTCCGGGTTGGCGACATCCTTGCCGCTGAACACAGTGGCGACCAAGGATTCCACGCCCTCTTTGACCCAGGCATTGGTGACGTGCACGCCCTGCTGCTCGAGTTGCGCGCGTACCGGGATCGGTCCGAAGCTGACAACGACTTCACCTGTCGCGAACAGGTTGGCGCACTGCGCGAAGCTCGTCCAAATGGTGCGGACGTTCTTCTTCTTCGAGATCATGAATTTGCCGACCTCGCGCACCTCGGCATCGCTCATACTCGAGGGGTTCTCGTGCCCGAGATAGAGCGCCGCGGTGAACATCATCTGGTGCGGACTTTCGAACCAGCCGATGCGGCCGGCGTATTTGTCTTCATACAAGGCGCCCCAGGATTGGGTCAGCGGATCGTCTTCGGGAACCTTGTCGTAATTGAACAGCACGGTGTTGTATCCCATGAAGATCGGCAGGCCGTACACCTTGCCGTCGCGTTCGATGGTGTCCTTCTTGAAGATATCAGCGATTTTTTTGGCATTCGGTATTTTGGACATATCGAGCGCGAGCGCCTTTTCCGCGCCCGCGCGCGGGCCCAGCACCGGTTGTCGCGCGAAATCGATGATCGCGAGCATGACGTTGTAGCGTGACGTACCGCCAGGAGCGAGCAGCCGCGAGATCGTGTCGGGCGTTGATTGGAACGGTGCATCCTTGATGGTGACCCCGGCGTCCTTCTCGATCATCGTCCGCAATGGACCGGAGACAATCGCGTTCGGCACTAGAACTTCGACCGTCGGGTCCTCGGCGGCGGCCGGTGAAGCCAGGCCTGCGGCGGCGGCTCCCGCCGCAAACTGAAGGACGCTGCGGCGGTGTATGGGTCGGTGGAAGAGACCGTTTGTAGTCATGGGCGTGGTCCTCGTTTGTTATGTGTTGCTGGGACGCAGTGTGCGTTGCGACAGGACGAAACCGGTTCCGGCGATCACCATGGAGACGGCGAGCAGAACGACGCCGATAGCCGGTAGGAATGGTGCGACACGCTCGATGATGAGAACCCAGAGATAGATCGGCACTGTACGCTGGCCGGAGATGACGAACAGTGTGCGGATGAATTCGTCGAAGGAGATGGTGAACGAGAACAGCAGCGTCGCGACCAGCGCAGGCCGGATGATCGGAAACAAAACGCGCGTGAACACTTTCAGCGGCTTGGCGCCGAGATCCATTGCGGCTTCCTCAAGCGCCGGATTGAATCGCGCGATGTGCGGGTGCAGCGTCAGGAATGCGAACGGCAGCACCGAAGTGACGTGCGCCGGAAGAACCGCGCTCCACAGTCCGTAAGGCAGGCCGGCGAATCCGATGAACACTAGGAGCAGGATGCCGGAGACGATGCTCGGCATGATCACGGGAATGAGGATCGCCGGAAACACCAGCCCTTTCATCCAAAACTGATGCCGCAGCCCGAGACTCGTCAGCAACGCGAGCGTCGTCGCGATGAATGCGCTGGCGATCGCAAGCATCACACTGTTCGTGAGAGCGTCCGCCAGTTCGCCTCCGGCCAGGATGCGCGCATACCATTTGGTCGAAAAACCCAGGAACGGAAAACCCATAGCCGGCGAATCGTTGAACGAGAGCGCAACCAACACCAGGATCGGCATGTAGAGGAATGTGAAAAAGGCCGCTGCGTAGATCTTCAACGCGATTGACCAGGAGCGCGACAACATCACCCTCGCTCCCCCAGAAACAGCTGCTTCAGCCCGAGTCGATGTCCAACGGCCGCGAGCACAAGGCCAACGAGAACGATCAGCGCCAGAGATAGTGCGGCGCCGAGCGGCCAGTTGTTGGTATTCAAGAATTGCGCGGCAATGACATTGCCGATCATGATGCCGCTGGCGCCGCCGAGGAGTTGCGGCGTCACATAGGCGCCCATGCTGATCAGGAATACCATGATGCATCCGGACCAGACGCCGGGCAGGCTGAGCGGCCAAATCACGCGCCAAAACACCTGCAGCGGTCGGCCGCCGAGATCGCGCGCCGCTTCGATCACTGAACGGTCGATGCGGTCGAGCGACAGGAAGATCGGCAGCACCATGAACAGCGTGTAGACATAGACGAGGCCGACATAGACGGCGCCCTCGTTGAACAGCAGCCATTCGATCGGTTGATCGATGATGCCCAGCGCCATCAGCACCTGATTGACGAGCCCGTTGCGGCCAAGGATCGGCAGCCACATGAAGCTGCGGACCACGAAGCTCGACCAGAATGGGAGGAACATCAGCAGCAGGAAGCCGCTGCGCGCGCGCCCCTTGAGACCAGCGAGGAACAGCGCCAATGGGTACGAGAAGATGAGCGAAATCAGCGTTGCGACGACCGCGATGCGCAACGTCTTCAGGAAGACGGTGACATAGATCGGGTCCGCGGCGATGGTCTTGTAGCTGGTGATGCTCCAGATCTGCTGGATACCGAAAATCGTGGTCGTCCAGAACGAGAGGCAAATCAGGAAACCGATCGGCAGGATGGCGAACACGAACAGCCACAGCATGCTCGGCAGGACCAGCAGCAGTCCGCGTCCTGCATGACCGGCGCCAATGCCGGTGCCGCGCGGTGGGAGAGCGTGGCTGCGCAGTACCGGGGTGTCCTGCGAGGCCATGACCGTGACCTAGGTCCTGGGCAGTCCGAGGATCGTCGCCAGCGGTTCGCCCGCAAGCGCGCGGCGGTCGCGTTCACGCTGGGTCTGATCCTGGGTACGCGCGCGTTCGAGCACACGTTCGGCGCCTTCGAACGGCAGCACCAGGACGCCGTCGCTGTCACCGATAACGATGTCACCGTTGTTGACCACGCAGTCGCCGACTGAAATCGGAATGCCCTGCCAGCCTGGATGGTTCTTCAGAGTTCCGCGCGGTGACACGCCGGCAGCGTAGACGGGAAACTTCAGTGTATTGATCTCGTCCACGTCCCGGACGCATCCGTTTGTGACGCAACCGCGGACTTTGCGCGCGACACACGCCGAGGATGAGGTGCCGCCCCACACCGCGGCACGGCTTGTGCCGCCAGCATCAATAACGAAGACCGAGCCTGGTTTTGCCGCGTCGATTGCACGCAGAACCGCGAGCGTATCGCCAGGCCAGACGCGTATGGTGACGGCGACACCGGCAAGTGTGAGGCCTGGCACGATCGGACGGATCGTCGGACTCATGTCGCCGATCTTGCCGGCGGCCTCATAAACTGTGGCAGTGCCGAACTGCGCAAGCGCATCGGCCAACGCAACAGCATCCATGTGCTCGATGACCTCGCTACGTCTTCACTGCAAGGCTTTCACAGGCGGTAATCGAGGTCAATAGATACGGATGACTTCTACGTGCGATGACAGTGTGGGTGCGACGACTTGCCTCTGTCGGACACCTTCTCCGCGTAAATTGAGCCACTTTCTGCGAACGCACCGGCGGAAAGAACCGAATATCTACACGTATTGACTATCAATAATGTACGGATGATCCTCGTGCGATGGCGCGAGATGCAGCGTCGCGACAGGTGCTCGAGCGGAGCCACCAATGCTGGACAAAGTTGTCGCCGCCGCCGCTGCGCATTTCGAGGCGCAAGTCGCCCGCTTGCAGCGCTTCATCCGCCAGCCGTCAGTCTCGGCGGCAGGGCGCGGCAATGACGCGATGGCTGCGATGCTGGCCGACGAGATACGCGCCTTTGGCGGAACGGCGGAGGTCGTGCCCGGGGTCGACTTTCCGATCGTGTACGGCCGCATCGACGCGGGCGCCGAGCGCACGGTGCTCATTCACAGCATGTACGACACGACACCTGCTGACGAGCCTGGATGGCTGGTGCCGCCATTTGACGCCGTGCGGATGGATTTCGAGAACTATGGCGAGTGCATCGTGGCTCGCGGCGCCGAAGACACCAAAGGACCAGTGGGCGCCGTGTTCGCGATGCTCGATAGCTACCGCCGCGCGGGCGTGGCACTGCCGGTCAACTTCATTTTGCTGTTCGAAGCTTCCGAGCTGGGCAGTGCCTCGCTTCCGCCCTTTGTGCATGCACATCGCGAGATCTTGCGCCAAGCCGATGTGGCCTACTGGCCCTGGCACACCCAGCGGCAGGATGGGACCGGCGTCGTCTGGCTCGGCTGCAAGGGGATTGTCACCTTCAAGCTTCGTGTTCGCGCGGGAGAATGGGGCGGGCCGACGCGCGCAGAAATTCACGGGCTGCATTCGGGCTGGATCGCCAATCCGACGCATCGGCTGATTGCTGCGCTAGCCTCCATGAAAAAAGACGGCGACGTCGATGTTGCGATCGATGACTTCTATGGCGCCGGCGATCCGATCACGGCGGAAGATGAGGCGCTCCTTGCGGCGCTCGCGCGCCGGCTCGACCCGAAGGTCATTCTCCAGGAAATCGGCGCGCAACGCTTCAAGCAGGCCACCTTCGTCGACGCGCTGCGCGCCCACATCTTCCAGTCGGAGTTCAATGTTTCTGGCATTACCGCGGGCCATGTCATCGAGAACGGCCATAAGGTGACGATACCGTCGGAAGCGGTGGCGAGCCTGGATTTGCGGCCGCTCGATGGAATGAGCGTCGAGCAGGTGATGACGGCGCTGCGCGGCCATCTCGATCGCCACGGGTTCACCGAGGTCGCGATCGAGCTCAATAGCGGCTACGTCGGCGGTCGCATGCCAGTCAGTCATTGGGCCGTGCAGGAGTTGATTGGCGCCTATCGTGATGTCGGACTCGATCCAGAGATCTGGCCACGCACAGCCACGGCAATTGCGGTTTCGTTGTTCACCAAAGAATTGGGACTCCCTTGGATTGGCACTTGCCCAGGACATTCTGGCCGCAAGCATTCGGCGAACGAATTCGTGCAGTTATCGACCTACCGCACGGCGATTGAATTCATGTGTAGGCTGATGTGGCGGTTAGGCCGTAATGACGTGCCGACGTCTGATCACCGCGCGCATTCCCGCGGACTTTGAGCTTTCAACTGCTAAAGAAAGTTCACTTTCTTAATCAGTTCGATTTCATCCAAGAAATATAGTCGCCGAGCCCACTTCTTAGGTCGTGGCGTGGCTCCCACCCGGTAGCGGACCGCAGCCGCTGCGACGAAATCGGCCGCGCAATCAGGTTAACGGCTTCTCCATTCACAGCTCGGCTACCGAGTGCCGGAAAGAGTTCGCGCAGCGCGCCGATGATGTCGTCGCAGGTCACGGCGGAGCCACTGGAAACATTATAGATGCGGTGACTGAGGTCAGGCTCGCGGGCCAGGCATTCGATCGCGGCGGCCGTGTCCTTTATGTAAATCCAATCACGCGGAAGAGTGCCGCGGTGGATTGAGAGTGCTGTCCCTGTGACGGCCGCTTCACACCATGCATGGATCGGAGAGAGCCTCTTTCGTTCTGCGGTCTGCCGTTCCATGGGGCCATACGGTCCGGCGAGCCGCGCGATAACAAGCTCGAGGCCGGCGAGCTCTGCGAAGCGCAGCGCGATTTTCTCGGCAGCGAGCTTGGTCGTACCGTAGATGCTGGAAGGCTCGCAAGGGTGGCGCTCATCGATCGGATCACCCGCATCGAGAATTGCCCCGTAGACGGCACTGCTGCTGAGATGGATTATTCGTGCCGGTCTCGCCGTCAGCGCCCATGTGAGCACATTCATTGTGCCGCCGACATTCACTGCGGCGGCGTCACTGGCGCGCGCGATTTCTTCGCCTTCACTGACATTGGTGACCGCGGCAGCATGGATGACGATATCCGCCGATTGTGTGGGAAGCGCTCGGTGCCAGTGAGGATCGCTCAGATCCGCTCGGACAAATGCGATGCGATCCGACACCGAGGCCACATAACGGCACATAGGATTATCGGGACTGGAGCGGTCGAGCGCGACGACGGCATTGCCGGCTTCGGCAAAATGCTTCACGAGGTTGCAGCCGACGAAGCCGTTGGCACCGGTAACGAGAACTGTGCGCATGCAACCGAAATCCTTAGCGGACCCGGCGTCCTTCGATCGATCATTCCGCCTAAGTCTTGGCCTTGCGCGGCGTCGCTTTGCGCAATCTTGCCGCACGGCCCTTCTTGCCGGCAGTCTTGCCAGTGGGGACCGCGGACAGCAAGGGCAGCAGGCCTGAGAGGGTATCGTTCGGTTTCAGCGTGGCAATGATCTCGACCGCGCGCTCGGCCCGGCGGGCGCCGATCAACGGGTCGGCGAGCATGCGGAACTTGTCGACCAATTCCTGCCAGCTCGGCAGTCGTTCCGGCGACCATTTCACCTCGTCGAGATGCCGCGTAATTTTTTCCCCCTTGCGGAGTTGCATGGTCAGTGTCACCGGCCATTTTTTCGGGTACTGCGCGCTCATATTCGGATCCTCGACCAGAATGACCCGGGAGGCCAGCTCGTGCACCTTGGGATCCGCAACACGCTTTTTCCACAACTGCTTCGGCGTCAGCTGCCCGTCTATTACGGCAACGGCGACGCAATACGGAATGGAGAAATGTGCATCAATGAACGTGCTCTGCGGCGACGCATATTTCCCCGTCCGCTTCACCGCATGCCCGTAAGTGACGATGTCGATTCTCTCAATCTCATCGGCGTTGATACGTCGGTCCTTTAGAATGTCGAGAATGATCTCGACCGGCCCGATGATCAAATGGCCGCAAGGGTAAGGCTTGTAGCAGACGCGTCGCGTGTGCCAGACCTCACCGATGTCTTCTAGTGCCAGCTCGAGCTTGGGCTTGCCGTCGGCGCTGAGCGTGCGCAGCGGCGCGTTGAATTCGGGCGGATCGCCTTCCAGCGGCACGCCCTCGAATCCGGCTTGGGCCAAATAGGCGGCCGAAATTCCGGTGCGCGCCGCCTGCCCGGGAATGCATGATTTCATCGTGTAGGCTTTGAACACGTTGTCGCTATTGGATACCGGCATGATGCATCCGGCGGCACCGATGGCGCGCTTCATCTTCGCTGTGTCGAACCCGAACAATTGGCCGACGGCGACGGCGGCGCCGCAGGTGCCGAACGTGCCGAGACCCTGGAACCCGCTATACCAATGACCCGGCTGGATGGTGCGTAGCAGCCGCGTATGCGTTTCGTAGCCGGCGATAATTGCTGGTGCGATCTTGCGCCACGGTGCTGAGAGCTTCTCGGCCATGGCAAGGACCGCAGGAACGATCGGAGTGCCATTGTGCGTCAGCACATCCATCTGGGAGTCCTGAAAATCGAGCGCCTCCGCGAGGGTCCCGTTGGCGAACGCCGCAAGCGTCGGAATGGTTTTTGTCCCATACCCTAAGACCGTGCACGGCCCCGGTACTGCTTCGGCGGCCACATATCGCTCAACCAGCCGGTCTCCATTTCTGCGGAAGAAATCACAGGCGCCGAGTGCGACAGAGATCGTGTCGAGCAGGAACATCCGTGGTTGTTCGCGCAGATCGTGCGGAAGATTGGTGTAGGACAACCCCGCAGCGAATTCCGCCAGGCCGGCAGTGACGCTCATGGACCCTCCTTTGCTGCAGCGCCTCGCGACCCGGCCGCTTGCAGCGTGGAAATATCTGCGGGAGTATTACGCCTCCCCTGGTGAAATGCGAGACCCACCAGACCCATGCGCTTGCGTTTCAACCGTAATCCCGCGGCAATACAGAAGCGCGTAGTGTCGCTAAGGCGGCCCACTATGCGCACGAGCTGAGTGCATCCCAATGGATACGCCACTCGATCGCATGCCGTATCTGCCGATCACGGATCGGCCGCGGATCAGGTGGCCGAATGACGCGCGTGTCGCGTTTTGGATTGCTCCCAATGTCGAGCATTACGAATATCTGCCGACGTTTGACGGCAAACGAAACCCATGGCCGCGTACGCCTTACCCAGACGTCCAGAACTACTCGTATTTCGACTACGGCAATCGCGTCGGCTTCTGGCGGATGCTGGACGTTCTCGACAAGCACCAGGCCCGCTGTACGGTCTCGCTCAGCCTTTCTGTGCTTTATCATTACCCAGAAGTCGCTGACGCGATGTTATCGCGCGACTGGGACTTCATGAGTCACGGATTCTATAACACCCAGTTTATGAACACGTTCGATGAGGCGCGCGAGCGTGCGTTTTTGGAGGACAACATCGCTACCTTCCGTAAGCATACCGGCCGCTCGCTCAAGGGCTTCTTCGGTCCGTCGGCGTCGTCAACGGAACGGACCCCCGATCTGCTCGCTGAATACGGCTTTCTGTACTACTGCGACTTCATGCACGACGATCAACCTATGCCGCTGCGGGTGAAGTCGGGGCGTCTGGTCTCGATGCCTTACACGATGGACATTAATGATGGCGCGCTGCTGCGCGCGTATGGCGATAGCGACTATTTTCTGCAGGTCTGCAAGGCGCAGTTCGATCAGCTGTATGAAGAGGGCGCGGAGTCCGGCAGGGTCATGTGCCTCGCTTTGCATCCGTGCTGGACCGGTCAGCCGCATCGTGTGCGAGCGCTCGACCAAGTGCTCGACTACGTGTTTCGCCATTCCAGCGTGTGGAAGACCACCGCCGGCGAAATCGCAGAGTACTTCCTGGCCAATCATTATACGACGGTGGCTGGGCACGCCGATCGCCTGAACGCCAGTTTGGGGGCTGCCTGATGGCTCCGAAGCGCGATGCCGGAATGGATCACGAGCACTATCCATGGTCTCCCATCATCACGCGCAGGCCGCTCGCCTGGCCGAACGGCGCTCGTCTTGCCGTCTGCGTCATCATCAATCTTGAATGTCTCGACTGGATTCCGCCGGAGGGAAGTTACCAAGCGCCGCTGCTCTACACGCATCTAGCTCCGATCCAGCGGCCCCTTCCCGAACTGTGGACTATGGCGATCCGAGAATACGGGCACCGGGTCGGCATCTTTCGTCTCATGAATCTGCTGGGAAGGCACGGCATTCGACCGATGGTCAGCATGGATGCGCTGACCGCTTCCCGCTATCCGTATCTTGTGCGCTATTGCCTCGATCGCGGTTGCGAGATCATCGCGCATGGCCTCGGCGTCAGCCGAATGATTACCAGCCGCATGAGCGAGACCGAGGAGCGCCGCTATATCGCAGAGACGCTGGACGTGCTCGAGGGGGCGACGGGCTCGCGTCCGCAAGGATGGCACGGTCCGGAATACGGCGAATCCGAACGTACCCCGCAGCTTCTTGCGGAACTCGGCGTTCGATACGTTTGTGATTGGGCCAATGACGAGCAGCCTTATCGGATGACGACGGCGAGCGGTGAGCTTTACGCCCTCCCAATCATGATCGAGCTCGACGACGTATTTGCGCTGCGTGATCGGCGGTATCGAGTCGACGAATATGTGCGGCAGATCGTAGACGCAGTGGACGTGATGCGCGGCGATGCGATAGCGAACGGGCGCGTATTTGTCCTCAATCTACATGCCTGGATGAGCGGTCAGCCGTTCCGCGTTCGCTTCCTGACCGAAGCCATCGCTCGTATCATGAGCCATGCGGATGTTTGGACCGCCTCAGGTTCGGAGATTATCGACTCTTACCGCAAGCAAATGGGGACGCATCGAGCGCGCGGCGGACAATCGGTCGCCGCTTCCGGTGCGCGGTGAAATCAATCGGAGCGATCAGAGGGAGACTGTCATGGGTATCACGACGCGATCCGCTTCAACCGAACGAGATTTGTGCAGACGCATCAGCCGCAGACGGCTGTTAGGATGGGGTTCTGCTGCGGCAATTCTGACGCTGGACGGCCGCGCGTTCGGTCAAGACGCGGGCGAGACCACATGGAAACGAATTCTGCAGACCAAGACCATTCGGGTCGGCACGGTCGGTACTACTAAGTCGTCGAAAGTCGGTCTCGACGGCTCGTTTACGGGCATCTCGCCTGAAATTCTACGGCAGGTGATGGCCACTTACGGGGTCGACAAGCTTGTGCCGGTGCAAATGGATTTTCCGAGCCTCATCCCGGCGCTCATCGCCAATCGGATCGATGTCGTCGCCAACACACTTTCGGTGCGCAAGGCGCGCTGCGCCCAGGTCGCGTTTGCAAACCCGGAATTCAACGCGCGCGAAGGCTTCGTCGTGCTCAAGGGTAATCCGAAGAACCTTCATGGGTTCGATGACATTGCCAAGAGCAGGGACGCGCGGCTCGGCTATGTCGACGGCGGCTTTCAAGGCGTCTTTGCCAAAATCGCCGGGGTGCCGAAAGACCGCATCTTGACGTTTCCGGATCAGATCCTCGGATGCAGGGCGGTGGCTGACGGGCGCATTGATGCCTTCGGTTCGATCCGTTTTCTGCTCGTCGGGTTCTTAGAGACTATCAACGATCCCAGGCTCGCCATCGCAGATCCCTACAAGGCTCCGATTAATGAAAAAGGTGAGCCCGACATGAACCTGACGGCAGCTGCATTCCGCAAGGAGGATAACGATCTACGCGAGGCGTACAATAAGGGCCTGGCAAATCTGATGTCCTCGGGCAAGCTCTTGAAGATCGTCCAGGAGCAGACCGGTGGAAATCTGGATGACATGCCACCGCCCGGAATCACGGCGGAAAAGGCGTGTGAGAAAGAATGATTGGCGTCGTTATGGTGCGCTCGATCATTGAAGCGGCATGACGGCCATGAACGGTCCGCGCCCCAAAGTCGCGATCATCGGGACTGGCGGTTCGATCTCCGCGATGGCGCGGCACAGTCTCGATCTGCTCGATTATATCGACTATGCGCGCATCCTAGAGGTTGACGAGCTTCTCGCGCGCTTTCCGGAAGCGACCGCTGGCTACGAGATCGTTCCCGTCCGCTTTCGCGCGATCAACAGCGTGGCGATGACGACATCTGACTGGCTCGACCTTGATCGCAAGATCAGCGATGTGGTCGGCGCCGATCCGTCCATCGCGGGCGTAGTTGTCACCCACGGCACGGCCACTCTCGAGGAGACCGCCTATTTTCTGCATCTTGTGTCCAAAGTTGATCGGCCAATCGTCCTCGTCGGTGCCCAGAGGCCGCCGAACGGGCTCAGCACCGACGCAGCCATCAATCTTGTGAACGCCATTCGCGTCGCCGCCTCGCCATCGGCGCGCAACGTCGGCGTGCTCGTTGTGTTCAATGACGAAATCCAGTCCGCACGAGAGGTGACCAAGAGCGCGAACTTCCGTCTCCATGCTTTCCGTACCCCGGAGCTAGGCGCACTGGGTTTCGTCGATCCGGATGGTTCGGTGACCATGTATCGGCGGCCCGCGCGCAGACATGCGCCGGCTACCGAGTTCGACGTCTCGGGTCTTGATGGCCTGCCGCGCGTGGACATTGTCTACGCACATGCCGGCGCCGACGCAGTAATTATCGACGCGCTGATCCGCTCCGGCAGCAAGGGGATCGTGCTTGCCGGCTTGCCCCCGGGGCGACCGACGATGGATCAGCGCACTGCCATGATCGCAGCACGCCGGTCGGGCATTACGGTCGTGCAAAGCAGCCGGGCGGGTGCCGGCCGCGTGATCGCCAGCACGCGCGACATTGAGGATGGAATTGTCGCCGCCGATAATCTCAATCCGCAGAAAGCGCGCATTCTGACCATGTTGTCATTGACTGTGACAAACGAGCCGTCTCGGCTGCAGCGGTTGTTCGGCGAATATTAGTGAGCTCTCGGCCCGCCGCCTGCGCACTTTAGCGTTCCAAAATGCTGCGCAGGAAGGAACGCGTCTCCGGTTGGCGGGGATCGCCCAGCACTGTCTCGGGCAGACCATCCTCGACGATTTTCCCGCCTGACATGAAGATCACGCGATCTGCAACGTCGCGTGCGAAATTCATCTCATGGGTCACGATCAACATAGTCATTCCCGTATCACGCGCGATCTGCCGCACTACGCGAAGAACCTCGCCGACGAGCTCCGGATCCAGCGCCGACGTTATCTCATCAAACAGCATGATGCGCGGTTCCATCGCCAGGGCGCGAGCGATGGCGACACGCTGTTGTTGGCCACCGGAGAGCTGGCGCGGCCACGCTTCGGCTTTCTCCCGCATACCGACAAGCGACAACAGACGGTCCGCACGATCGGCCGCTTCCCGCTTGCTCAAACCGAGCACTTGCGTCGGCGCTTCTATGACGTTGTTCAGCACTGTCATGTGCGGAAACAGATTGAAATGTTGAAACACCATGCCGATCTTGCGACGTACTCGGCGTAATGCGTCATCCTCGCGCCAGACGATTTTGCCATCGACGGAACGCCAGCCGAGCGGCTCGCCGTCGATGTTTATCGTTCCAGCATCTGGCCGCTCGATCGTCATCAAAAGTCGGAGCAGGGTCGTCTTTCCTGATCCGCTGCGACCGATCAGTGCTAGACGCTGTCCTGCCGGCACAGTCAGGTCGAACTCGCGAAGCACCTGGTTACTGCCATAGGACTTGGACACGCCGCGGAATTCGACGCATGGCACGCTGTCAAGAATCGCCTTGGAATCAGCGGTGTCTGGCAAAATATCTCTCGAGGTTCTGTGCAGCCAGCGAGGCGGCGATGCTCATCATTCCATACAGTAGTCCGACCAAAGTGATTGTCTCAAGGTAACGAAACGTCACGGAAGCTTCCTTAAGCGCGCTGCCTAGCAGTTCGTTCACCGTGATTGTGGCGAGCAGCGCGCTCTCCTTGAACATACCAATCGTGTAATTTGCTAAGATCGGAATGACGATCGGCGGCGTTTGCGGAAGGATGATGCGTTTCCAGATTGCACTCCGCGAATAACTGAGAGCCGTCGCCGCCTCCCATTGTCCGCGCGGAATGCTCTCGATTGCCGCGCGAAAGACCTCAGACATATAGGCGCTGTAATACAATCCCAGGCCAATCACACCGCAGGTAAAGCCGCTCAGCCGAATGCCGTAGCTTGGCAGTACGTAAAAAATAAAGAATAGCTGCACCAGCAACGGCGTCAGTCGGAAGAACTCTATGTAGCTGATAGCGACTCCGGATAGAGCCGGTGCACGTGAGAGTCGCGCGATCGCAAGCGTTAGTCCGCCCGCAATGGCGATAACCATGCCAGTAAGAGTGGCTTCTAGGGTGACAACGACACCCTCAAGTAGCGCCGGCACTATGCTCCAGGCGTAATGAAAATCGAAGTTCATTCGGCCGTTCCCCGAGCGAACGCGATGATGCCGAACTGCGCGTTGATCTTCTTCTCGAGCCACTTCATGCCGAACGCCAACGGAAAGGATGCGGCGAAATAGATCAGCAGGACGGCGCCGTACACGGCTCCAGGCAGCCCGGTGTGGCCGACCAGAATCTTTCCAGAGAAAGTGAGTTCGGGAACTGTAACCACCGACAGCAGCGCGGTCGCCTTCAGAATGCGTATGAACTCATTGCCAAAAAGCGGAACCATCACGATCAGCGCCTGCGGCATAATGATCCGGCGCATGGCGAGAGTGCGGGGCATATTGAGCGCGGTCGACACTTCCCATTGGCCGCGATCTACGTTCTGGATTGTCGATCGGACGATGTGCGACCCGTACGCGCCAAAATTCATTCCCAGAGCCAGAACTCCAGCGAAGATCGGCGGCAACTCAAGCCCGAATAGTGGCAGTACGAAAAATACAAAGAAGATTTGTACAAGCGCCGATGTGCCTCGAAAGATCTCAATATAGGCTATGGCAAGAATGCGAACAATTTTATGCTGCGACAAAAGGGACAGGCCGGCGACGAACGCGACGAACAGCGCGAGTGGAAACGCGAGAAGTGCCACGCCCAGCGTGACTGATGCGCCGCGAATTAGAAATTCCCATTGGACCCACGAAAGTAACATTCGGCAGTCGAAGCCAATACGGCGTTCCTCGATGTGCGCTGTTGTAGAACGACGAGCGTAAAGAACATCGTGCGCATCGATCAAGGCCAGATTGGACCTGCTCGTTGGCTCTGCTGCATCGCGGGCTGGACCCGCAAGAAAATATGACTTTCTTAATCAGTTGATCCGATCTCCGCTATTGGGCGCGAAGCAGACAAATAGCTCCGCAGTGCAATATGTCGCTTTTGACCCAGAGCGGACATCGCGACCGCGCGCCCCTTGCGCCATCACAAACCACAAAAGAGGTCGTCTATGGTGGACGATTTGCGCCAACATCTGCTGCAGGTCGAGCTTGAGCAGCGCCGCATTGTGTTCGATTTGCGGCTCCAACCAGAAGACAAATAAAAACACGATTTCTCTAGTATTCTCGGAATAAGAGGCGCACGGTCCAAAATGTACCTGAAAAATTGTTTTTAGGTTTTTCATAAGGAAATACTATGACCGATACTCCGAACACCGGTACCAATAACGATCAGAAATCGACGAATGCCCCGGGCCACCAGCAGCAAAATCAGGCTCCCGCAAAGCCCAGCGAGCAGAAGCCGAACGAGCAGCAGAAGTAACTCGTTCGCCACCCCCGATAGGAAGCCCGGCCTCGTGCCGGGCTTCTTTGAAAACGGAGCAAAATACGTGGCACGATTTCGTTTAGTTGATTGGTTTGTGCCGCCGATTGTCCCTGTGGCGCTGTGTCGGCTGACGCACTAAGCGAGACATTCCGCGCCTAGGTGACGGCTTATTAAGGGCCTTGCGCGTACGTTCCTCCACGACCGCGTTGCGAGCCTTCTGGCCTCGCAGAGGGTGCGGCCCACAGAGGCTAGCCCATGCGTGTCGCTTTGCCCGAAAAGATGTTTGCCGACGCGGAGCACTCAAGGTTGACGGTGTTGCGCAACTGGGTGCTCGATCATAGCGTCACCGAGATCGAGATGACCGAGCGCCAGTTCTGGAATTTCGCGCATCTGCAGCCGGTTGCCGAGAACCCCTGGGTCACGTTTATGGGCAGGCCCGTGCGCGTCAGCGACATGCCGGAAAGCGCGCAGAAACGGCTCGGCATCTTCGACCGATCGCTGCCGGGCGTCATCTAGACGCCGCGGCAAAGCATCTCGCCGGCCGCGCGCGGCGCCGGCCGCCGTCGGGCCGCTTCTTTCTTCGGAGGCGCGATCGCGGCGTCGTGCACGGCCTGCTTGCGCGCGCGGCGAATGTTTCGCCGTTCTCGCGCGTCGTTTTCCCCGATGGCTTCTCGTAGAAGCGGTGTCGCTTCATCTCGGGCCAATACACCTTCTCCCGCGCAAGAAGAAGCTATTGCGACGCTGCTCCCATCTGCAGTCCCCTCGAATCGCGACGGCGGAGCGATGCAGGCGCGGGCGCTTATTTCGCCTCTGCGGATTTCGGTGTGAGCAGGATCGTGTAACACGCGTCCACCAGATCGGAGCTCACGCTCGTGTCGCCCGGGATTGTCACGATCTCTTTTGGAAATTCGTCCCGGCGCCTCCACGTCTCGACCTTGCTCAAAGCGACCTTCTTCGCGTCGGCATCCGGAAGCGCCCTCAATTTTTCCGCGCAGATCGGGGCGAGCGCGGCGACGACGGCCTGGGCCGATTGCTGGTTCGCCATTTTTCCGGCCGTGCTGCCGAGCATCCAGCCGCCCCAATTGAATCCGATCACCATGGCGGCGATCGCGCCGGCGCACGCGCCTTGCATCAGTCGCGTCAGCGACTCGCCTTTGAGCATTGCGGGCATTTCGAACATGGATGTCCTTTCGGCCGACATGACTCGGCGCGATGCGGCAGCCCGGCGGGCCGCCGTTCCTCAATTTGATCAGTTTTGCAGGGTGAACGCTTTACGATAGCGTCTCGATTGCGTCGACCGTGCGCCTTTATTGTTGCGAGTCGAGACAAATCGCCCGATCAAGCCTCGAGGGTAGCGATGCCGGGGCGCGGACGCCGAAAGCGCGCGAGAACGAGCTCTTTGCGTTCAAGCGTTCGATATGGCGGTGACGCGCACCTCCACGTCCATTCCCTGGAATGCATCGCCGGCGCCGATGAAGCTGCCGGAGACGGGCATCACCAGACGGATGTCGCGCCCGACTGCGACGGGGATGAGGTGGGCGCCGCCGACGCTGCGGTTGGTCGGATCGAAGGTGATCCATCCCGCGCCCGGCACGTAGACCTCCGCCCAGGCGTGGGTCGAGCCCGCGCCCTGCGACCCGACGCTGTCCCGGTCGGGATTGTGCAGATAGCCCGACACGATCCGCGCGCCGAAGCCGAGGCTGCGCACCGCTTCGATAAACAGCACCGCGAAGTCCCGGCACGATCCCCAGCCGCGATCGAGCGTCTGCGTCGGCGTTTGCGTGCCTTCGACCTCGCGGCTCTGATAGTTGATCCGCTCCGCCACGCCGATGCTCACGTCCTTGAGCAAGGACAGCGTGTCGGTCGGGTTGCTGCGGATGAAGCCCCGCGCCCAGTCGCGCAGTTGCCCGCCCGGGTCGGAGTATTGCAGCACGGTCAACGCGCCGAGATCGCTCCAGTCGTCGTCGGAATAGAGGAACGGATAGGAAATGGCCGAAGCGCTGATGGGGAACACCGGCCATTCGGCGGCGCGCAGCAGAATGTCGGCCACGCTGTCGATCACTAGCTGATCGGTCATGGCGGCGAACGTGGCGACGCCGGCGGTGTTGCCGAACACGTCCTGCGCCCAGGTCACCGTCGCGGTGGGCGTGATTGCCAGGGTGTTCGATAACAGACGCAGGTCGCGGCTTTCGCGCGGGCGCAGCAGCAGCCGGTGCGGCCCGAGGCTGACCGGCTGATGGAAACGGTAGGTGGTCTTGTGCTGGATCCGCAGTGCGCTCACCCATCGTTCCTACGCGCTATTCGCTCGATTTGCGATCAGCATTGCGCACCGCCGGGGAGCGAGCGGCCGATCTTTATTTCCAACAAACGGCTTCTTGCACCTGTGATTCCCTCGAATGCGCGCGCATATAGGGCGGTTGATGCATTTCGGGAGGCTGCCGGCGAGGTTGTCGGAAACTCAATGAGCATTCGCACGACCCGCAAGATCGTCAAATTCAACCATCCCTTTTCGATCAAAGGAGTCGATCGGATTTTGCCCGCTGGCGACTACGAGATCATTACTGACCAGGAATTGCTCGAAGGCCTGTCGTTTCCCGTCTATCGTCATGTCGCGACGATGATGCTGGCTCGACGCGCGCCGACAACCGAAATGCTGACCATCGATCCGCTCGATCTCGCGGCGGCGCTGGAACGCGACGCACAGGCAGTCAAGGGCGCTTCAGGACCGGCCGGGGCGCCCTGATCCCGGCGCCTGCCTCTGTTCACGACGCAGGCTCCATGCATGAGGACATGCAGGCCCTTGCGGTCCCGCCGCGACCGATAGCCATTGGAGGAATGACACATGAGCGAAGGCTCGAAAAAAGCGATAAACCTGCGTGCTAACGTGATGCCGACCGCCGGATATACATTATCCGTCGATGGCAAGCTGAAAATGAGTTACGAGACCTCGAGCGAGGCCATGGCGGCCGCATCGGAGCTCAAGCAGCGTTATCCGGTGGTCAAGGTTGAGGTCTATGACGCGACGCAGCGCGTTTATACGGCAGTGGATGCGCAAAAGACGGATGCGCAGGAGAAATAGAGAAGAAAAGAAATGATTGCGTCGCGATGGCTTGACTGCCGCTAGCGAAGCCGCCCGCTTCGGGCCCTCGCGCCCCAAAAAGCCGACCGCATTGCGCGTGGCATCGAAATATCGGCTGGCATTGGGAAATGAGAGGGCATCTGCCGGCTCTCGCGGGCTGCGTCAGCTCGGACCCCGTTTCAGCGGATAATCCGCGCTGTCGTAGAGCTCGCGGATGTGCTTGTGGTCCAGCCTTTCCTCGTCCTCGCCGGTCTCGATGCACGCTCCCACCAGAGCAGGCTGGGAAAGCTCTGCCACGGCGAAGCGGATGGCATTGGCGGCGGTGTCGAGGCGCTTGTATTTGAATGGACGGGCGATCCTTCGATTGGGGGACGCGAACAGCTCGGCAGGGGCATCATAGTTGAACTTCGACATCTTCTTTCCTTTTCGTGCTGGACGCGGCGAGTCGATGTCCCCGTGGCGCTGTTCTTCACATGGTGTTACGCGCCTGCGATAATAACAGGTTGCCCGCATTTAGTTGAAGCCCCGGAGCTGCTCACAAGGCGCCGGGGCTCAAGCAAGGATCTTCGGTGGAGAAAGGCATTTGAGCTTTCCTCGCACATGCGCTAACGGCCGCGCGGCGCGGATTGTTGTGGCGGGTACGACACAGAGTGCGGACGACACTCCGCATAGCTGGCGGCTTGTTTCATTTTTGCCTGTCGCGCTCGGCTTGACTTTGCGCCTGGCGAACGCGACGCATTCGGCAAGAAATGTTGCATAATTCTCAGGCGCTTTAGCGGAAGGCCTATATTCGCCTTCAACCAACCGCTCAGATTACCAAGGCTATAAGCTGCCTCACAAGGGGACGAAGCAATGGCGACTGTCAAACTGTCCGATATCGAAGGCATGATGGATGAGGAATATATTTCCAATACCGATCGTATAGCACTCGAATTTCTGGAAGTGTTCGAGCCGAATCGTCCGCTGGACCAAGAAGAATTCGAAGAATGGATAAAGATCAACTCGCTTTCGGCCAACGAGGTAAGAGAGGCGGCGAAAGAGGCCGTGCACAAAGGTTGGGTTGAAGACCTGACTGACGGTCTGATGTTGACGGATGCTGGTCGGCAGAAGATCCAAGAGTGAACTCTGGGGCGACCGGCCGCCGTCACTGCGCACCATCGCTTGCTGCTGCTTCAGAGTAGCCGTTACAGATGTCGGCTGTTGGTCCTCAGCTGATTATTTTGGCAGCCCTTCAAATGTTTCTTTTGGGGGGGAGTCATTCGAGGCGCACAGCCGGTGATCGCCAGTGCGCAGACAGCTGCCTAGTTCGTACCGATTGCCGTCAACGATAAACATCGATTTCGAATGACGCTTGCGCGCGCGCAGCCAGGGTGTGCGTTTTCGCACAATCATTGCGCGAACGCCGGTATAGACCTATAAACAGATGCTGCTACAGCGCATCGGGATCGTTATACCGATCCGATGACGACAAATTCCCCCCGGCTTGAACGGCTCTTACGCCTGGGCAGCTATCCAAATCCTTCAGCGATACTGCACCAGTCAGGGGAGCACGCCATGCTGCGCGGCCAAGGGAGTAAGGCTGGCAAGAAAGCCAACCGGACCAATATCGAAAAGCTTTCGACGGACCAGCATGAGGAGCTTTCGCTCGACCAACTCGACAACGTGGTCGGCGGCACCGGCCCGGCAGCACAGCCGCAGCAGCAGCCGACCAATTCGATCGATATGAGCGGTGCGAGCAATCACAGCGCCGATCAGTTTGCGCAGACCACCGCGGCCGCATCACTGGCGCAGGCGCAGCAGCACGAGCAGGCGGACCAGACCTCGCTGAACGCCGCGCAGCAGACGCTGGGCCACGCGCAGGACGTGTTGAACCAGATCAGCACGACGCTGACCCATGACAATCAGACGCTGACCGGCCTGAACCAGCAGGTGACGGCACTCGACACTCACATCCATGCCAGCACCCAAACGATCGCCACCGCGCAGGCCGATCTGCCCGGCGCCCAGAGCGCGCTCACGATGCATCAGCATGACTTGAGCGTCGCGCAGACGGCGCAGACGCATGACCAGCAAAGCATCCAGCACGACCAGGGGACGCTTGCTCAGCTAAACGTCAAGACCGTGACCGATCAACACACCATGCAGAACCTGCAGGCCGCTGCGCTATTCCTTCACGGCTCTGCCGCGGCGTACCAGCAGGCGAACCAGACCTACCAGCAGGATCTTCAGGCGACGAACACGGCGCAGGGGGCGCTCAACAGCGACACCGCCGCGTACCAGACCGACACGCAACATGTGAACGCAGCCAACACCAGCATCGCGCAGGATCAAGCCCGGATCGCCGCCGACCAGCACACGATCGCCGCAGCGCAGGCCAGCATCGTCGCCGACACCGCCGCGGAAAACGCTGCGCGGAGCCAGATTACGACAGCGACGCATCAAGTCGCGACCGACCAGGCGGCGCTCGCGCAGGCGCAGCAGGCCTTCAACACCGCGCAGGCGAACGTCAATACGCTGCACGCCGCTGTGGCGGCCGATGCGGCCGATGTGATCAGCAAGGCCGCCGTCGCCGCCGCGGCGGTCGCCGCCGCGCTGCAGTCGCAGACCCCGGCCGCCGCGCTGCAGACCGCGCAAGCGCAGTACGCCGCCGACCAGGCCGCGCTTATCCACGCGACGTCCATCACCGGGATTGCGCCCGGCGATGTGGTGGGGCTCACCGCCGCGCTCGCCGCCGCAAACCAGGCGGTTGCTCATGCGCAGACGCAGCTGGCGCAAGCGGCGGCGACGCAGACCGGCGATGCCGCCACATTGGCGACGGCCCAGAGCCAGTCCGCCAGCGCGCAGACTGGGGCGACGCACGCTTCGCAGGCCCTGGCGCAGGATCAGGCGGCCGAGACACAGATGCAGGCGAAAGTGACTGCCGAGAAGACGGCGGCGTTCAATGAGCTCGAGCAAGCGGCAAAGGACATCAATGTTGGCCATGGCGATCGAGCGCTGGCGGAAACGCAACAGGCCGCGGTCGATCTCAAGGCATCGAAGCAGGATCAGGCGCAGGCCGCCCAGCTCGCGGCGGCCGTGAAGAACGATCAAGCTGCGCTGCAGACGGCCAATCAGCAGACGGCGAATCTGGCGAAGACCGTGGCGCAGGATCAGAAGCAGCTGGCGGTCGATCAGGCCGCCGTCGCGCAGGCGCAGCAGGCGATCGTCGCCGCACAGGCGATGATCGATGCCCTGAACGCGCAGTTGGCGGCACAGGCCGCGCTCGCCGTGGACAAGCTGGTGGTGGCGCAACTCGCGACCCAGGCCGGTGCGACGCATTAGCGGGCTGGCGACGCGCGCTCCACGAAGGGATGCGCGTGGCAACACTTCGGGTGCTGCCGAGACTTCTCCGAGTGGAGCTGTATGTCCGCTAATGGCCCTGAGCTGACGATCTCGACGTCTGCTGTTTGAGTAAGAGTAGCATGAAGCAAGTGCGTCGAGCACGTGTGTCGGCGACCCGATGCTTGCGGCCATTGATCTGACAGCGCTCCCACATTTCATGTCAGTGACATTGACATCAAATCTGATTTCATGTCACCATGATAGACATGAAAGTTGCTGAGGCGCGTCCCTATATCATGCGTGCGCGAGCGGAGGCTGCCGCCATCACGCGCAGCCGCATCCTCACGAGCGCGTGCGAACTTCTGGTTCAGCATTCATTCGAAGACATGACCATCGAGGCGGTCGCCGAAGGAGCAGGCACGACAACCCGGACCGTGTTGCGCATATTCGGGAGTAAGGAAGAGGTTTTTGCGCACGCGCTGCACTCACTCGGCCAGTTCGGCCAGGCACCGATTACGCCCGACAATCTCGATGCGTTGATCAGCGGCACCTACGATTTCTACGACAAGATCGGGGATACCGTAGTCCGCTGGCTTGCCGACGAGCCACGTATCCCGGCGATGCATAAACACCTCAACATCGGCCGGCAGCATCTGCGGGCGTGGGTCGCGGCAGCATTCGAGCCGACGCTTAATCGCCTGAGCAGAGAGGCGCGCAAAGAAGTGCACGACGCGCTCGTAATCGCATTCGACATCTATACATGGAAACTGCTGCGTCGAGATTTCGGCCTGAGCCGCCGTGGCGCACACGCGCGGTTGAGACGCATCGTGGCCGGCATCACCCGGGAGAACAACAATGGCTAAGATACTTTGGCTGAACTGGTCCGGCGGCGGAAACCTGCCTCCGAGTCTGGGAATAGCGCGCGTCCTGACGGAGCGCGGCTATATGGTTTCTTTCGCCGGCCGCCCGGAAATGGTCCCGCGTGTCGAGAGAGCGGGCTTTAGCGCCATCGAGCTCTCGCGCGCCTATGAACAAGCGGATCGGTATCCCCCAAATAAATGGCTGCCGCGAGCGGCGAGTTTTCTGACGTCACCTGCTGTCGCCGCCGAGATCCGCGAGCTTCTCCCCGCAGAAGATCCGGATGTAGTGATCGTCGATCAAATGTTTCCTGTCGCTTTGCTTGAGGCACATCGTTTCGGAAGGCCTTCGGTCGCGATCTGCCACACCTCAGTATGGCGATGCCTCGACATGTGGCGAAAATTCTTTGCCATCTTGACGGGGCTTCGCACGGAGGCTGGGTTCGATCCCATTCCAAGCGACCTCGAAAGCCTTTGGATGGTGCAAGACTTGATGCTGGCCACCACCCTGAAGAGTCTGGACGAGCCTCCGGGCGTGCTTGGCAATTCGCACAAGCTTCGACATGTCGGTCCGGTGCTCGAACGTGAGCGGCACGGCGTTCGGGTGAGCCTGCCGTGGCCCGACGACCCGGACATTCCGCTCGTGGTTGTGAGCTTCAGTACCGCGCCGGAACAGGGCTCGGTGCAAAAATTCCAAAATGCGATCGATGCGCTTTCGAACCTCCCGGTGCGAGGCGTGATCACAGTCGGGGACAGCATCGATCCGCAGATGCTTCGGCCTAGTCCAAACGTCGCTGCGTCCGCGACGGCGGACCATGATGATCTGATGCGACGTGCAGACCTCGTGGTGACGCATGGGGGACACGGTACCCTCATGCGCGCTCTGAAAAACGGCCTACCCCTCGTAGTGATACCAGGCTCCGGGGGCGATCAGCCGCCCAATGCGGCTGCTGTCGAACATTGGGGTGTAGGGCGCGCACTGCCGGCTGATGCGACCGCGGACAGGATCAGCGAAGCGATCCAGGATGTCTTGAGATCGAGCAAGTTCGCCGGCCGGGCCGCAGTGATTGCGCGTCAGCTCGCAAGCGTGGATGGCACGACGGGGGCCGCTGACGAAATCGAAAGCCTTTGTGCCGCGCGCGTGATGAAGGCCTCTTAAGCTGCTAGTGTACGCAGGGGAAGTCCGAGTTTGGCCCATCGCGTCATTTGCGATCGCGCAACAATGAGGCCACTTCCGGAGCAAAGCAGACGTCGGGGAATTCTTGTCCGCTGCCGCCTACGTAGCGAATGACCCATAACGGAAATCGGATTCAACCTGCTGATTGTTCTGATTGTAAAAGCCCACGAATGTTAAAGGCTTTGATAGCCCGATGCAGCCCCTTGAGCGTCAGCTCGCCGGCGGGCTCGGTTGTGGCGGCGCCTTCGACGGCGTCCATCACCTTTCCCTCGATAAGGATCTGCCCATCGCTTGCCTGCGAGCACAAGCGTGCGGCCAGGTTCACCACCGTCCCGACCGCGGCATAGTCCGAGCGTCCTTCGAAGCCGATGCGTCCGAGCGTCGCGTAGCCGTGCGCAATGCCCATGCCGAAGCCGAGCTCGTGGCCGCGCTTACGCCATTGGCCGATCAGCGCGCTGACCGCGTTGCGCATCGCAACCGCCATCTTCACGGCGCGCAGCGACGGCTCCGAGCAGCGCAGCGGATCGTTGAAGATGATCATGAGGCCGTCGCCGGTGAAGCGCTCGATAGTGCCTTCGTATTCGTGGATCAGCGTGCCGACGCGGTTGTGATACTCGCGCAGGAACGTCATCACCTCTTCCGGCTCGGCCAGCTCGGCGAAGGCGGTGAAGCCGCGCACGTCGCAGAACACGATGGTCACGTCGCGCCGATGGCTTTCCAGAATGCTTTCGTCGCCGGCGGCGAGGACCGCCTGCGCGATCTGCGGCGAGAGGAAGCGCTTGAGCGTGTCCATGCGCTCGAGTGCGGAAAGCTGCGCGGCGACGCGCTCTTCCAAGGTCTTGTTCCAGGATGCGAGCTCGGCGGTCTGCGCGGTCACCCGGTCGTGCAGCTCTTTGATGCGCAGCACCGATTTGACCCGCGCCACCAGGCTCGTCTGATCGATCGGCTTGGTGAGATATTCGTCGGCGCCGGCATCAAGGCCGACAACGACATCCTTGCTGTCGGCCTTCGCCGTGACCAGGATGATCGGCATGAACGGCAGGCTCGCATCGTTCTTCAGCCGCCGGCACACCTCCACGCCGTCTACTTTCGGCATCATGATGTCGAGCAGGATTAGATCGGGCAGGTGCTTGCGCGCGGAGTCGAGCGCCTCTTCGCCGTCAGCGGCTTGCATGAGCTCATAGCCATGCAGGCCGAGCCGCGTCACCAGGATGTCGCGGTTGGTCTCATTGTCGTCGACGATCAGGATGCGCGGTGGATTGTGCATGGGATGCAGCGCTAGGGGAGAAACTCGCGCACTTTCGCCAGCAGCTGGCGCGGGCTGTACGGCTTGGTCACGTAAGCGTCGCAGCCGGCGGCGCGCGCTTTGCTCTCATCGCCGGAGAGCGCGTAGGAGGTGACGACGATGACCGGGATCGCCTTGAAGCTCGGATCCGCCTTGATCCGCCGCGTCGCTTCGTAGCCGTCCATCACCGGCAGCTGGATGTCCATCAGGATCAGATCGGGGCGTCGCCTGGCGACCGCGGCGAGCGCCTCTTCACCATTGCCGGCCTCGCTCATCTCATAGCCGGAATTGCCGAGTAGATCGCGCAGGATCTGCCGGTTGTCTTCCTGATCCTCGACGACGAGGATGTGCTTGCTCATGCGTGTCCCACCTGCTTTTCCACCCGCACCGGCACCATAAACGAAAATGTCGAGCCGTGACCAAGTTCCGATTCCACCCACAGCCGCCCGCCGTGCATCTCCACGATGCGCTTGGCGATGGCGAGGCCGAGGCCGGTTCCGCCTTTCTCCTTGGTCGTCGAGGAATCCGCCTGCTGGAACTCCTCGAAGATCTTGCTCTGGTCCGCCGCTGAGATGCCCGGACCGGTGTCGTGCACGGCGACCGTCACGGTGCCGTCCGCGGTCGAAGCCTTGATCGCTACCTCGCCCTGATCGGTAAACTTGATCGCATTGCCGACGAGATTGAGCAGCACCTGCGTCAGCCTTCGCTCATCGCCGCGCGCTTGCGGCAGCTCGGGGGCGACGTCCACCTTGAGGGCGAGCCTTTTGTTGTTGGCCAGCGACTCCACCGCGCTGAACACGTTGTGCACGACGTCCTTCACCGAATAATCGCTGAGCGTGAGATTGAGCTGCCCGGCCTCGATCTTCGATAAGTCGAGCACGTCATTGATCAGCCCGAGCAGGTGTTTACCATTCACCTGCACACGCTCGAGCGTGGCGCGCGCCTTGTCGGGGATCTCGCCATAGATGGCATCGAGGATGAGCTCGGTATAGCCAAGGATGGCGTTGAGCGGCGTGCGCAGCTCGTGGCTCATATTGGCGAGGAATTGCGACTTGTGCTGGCTGGCGAGTTGCAGCTGTCGGCCCTTCTCCTCGATCTCGTGGAACAGATTGGCATTCTCGATCGCGAGCACCGACTGCGCGGCGAAGGTCTGTAAGAGCTCGACCGTCTGCTGCGGAAATTCGCCCGGCTCCTTACGCCGCACCACCAGTGCGCCGACCGCGCGCTCGGCGCCGATCAGCGGCACGACCAGCCGTGCGCGGAAGCCGGCATTGATCATGAGATTGTTGACCGGGGAGGGTGGCTCCTCGCGTAGGTCCGCGACCTGCACTGGCGCCCGCAGCTCGACGGTGTGACCGACCGCCTCGGAGAAGCCTTCGTGCTGGCGTCCGACCGCCGCGATCAGCTCATCGCTCATCCCATAGGTTGCGCTGAGCCCGAATTCCTGCCGGGCTTCATTATAAGCGTAGATCGCGCCGCCGTCGGTCCCGGAGAGCTCCGCCGCCTTGGCGACGATGGTGTTGAGCACGGTGTTGAGATCGAGCGTCGAGTTGACCGCCCGGCTCACCTCGCCAAGCGCCCGCAGCTCGTTCACCGAGCGCCCCAGCTCGTCGGTGCGTTCGCGGAGCTCGCTGAGCAGCTGCACATTCTCGATCGCGATTACCGCCTGGCTGGCGAAGTTCTGCACGAGATCGATCTGTTTTTCGGTGAACGGCCGCACCTCTTGCCGGTAGATGATGATCACGCCGATCAGGTCTTGCTCCTTGAGCAGCGGAACGCAGAGGTGGGAACGGGCGCCGCCCATTGAGGTCGAAATCGCGATGACGTCCTCGACCGTCTGGTCGGCGATGTGCACCACGGACTTGGTGCGCAGCACGCGCTCGAGCGGCGTCCCCACCCGTGGCGGAAAAGCGCCGCGCTGGCGTTCGTATTCGACGCGCTCCGCGGGAGCGCCATGCAATGCGACTGCGCGGAATTTGTCCTGCTGATACCGGAACAGGATGCCGTACTTGGCTTCGCAAATGCGTGTGGCGTTGCTCAGGATCGTCTGGAACACGGGCTGCAGATCGCCATGCGCGCCGCTTATCACCTGCAGGACATCTGACGTCGCCGTCTGGTGCTCGAGCGTCTCGGTCAATTCGCGCGTGCGGTCCTTCACTTTCTGCTCGAGGTCTGCGTAGCTCTCCTGCAGCTGGCCGGCCATGTCATTGAACTGGTCGGCAAGGCTTTCCAGCTCGTCGCCGGTCTTCACCGCGATGCGCTGCGACAGGTCGCCGCCACCGATGCGCGCGGCGCCTTCGCGCAAGGCGCGGATCGGCACCACCATGCGCCGGGCCAGGAACAGGCCGGCGAGCAGTGCCAGAACGAGACCGCCGCCGAGCAGTCCTGCGGTGCGCTCGAGCGAGGTGTAGAGGGGCGCATAGGCCTCGGTGATCGGCAGCTCGACGAAGATCACCCAGTGCAGCGGGGACACCGGCGCATAGGCGGTGAGCACGCGCTTGCCCTGGATGTCGGTCGCCTCCTCCACCTGCTCCTCGGGGCTTGCATCGCTGTTGGCGCGCGCCGCCTTAACCTGTGCGAGATTCGATAGATCGCTGTTGCGCAGGACGAGGCTGATGTCCGGATGCGCGATCAAGCGCCCCTGAGCGTCGACCACGTAGGCCTTGCCGCGTTGTCCGACCTTGATCTGCGAGACCACGTCCCAGATCAGCTTGAGATTGACCTCGGCCACCGAGACGCCGGCGTCGCGCCGCGTGCCGGCAAGCGACAGCGTCATGTAGGGCTCAGATTCGCGGCGGAAATAGACCGGTCCGTAATAGACCTTGTGCGCCACCGCTTGCGTGAATTTCGGATCCTTCGAGTAATCGGTGCCACTGCCGACCACGTCCATGGCGAGGCGTGACACCTTCAACTGCTCGTGGCCGGTGGCGTCGAGCTGCGAGAGCTCGGTGATCGCCGGAACCTGGCGCAGGAGCCGCAGCGCGTCGAAGCGGCGCTGCTCGATGGTGCCTGCCGACCACGGCAGCTGCGTGGTCCAGCCGACCTGGCTTTCGATCTCCTTGATGAATTGCGCGATCTTGGCGGCGGCTGACTCTGCCTGCTCGTGCTGGATGCGGATGAGCGAGGCTTTGTATTCGTTGTAGGAGAACCACACCTCGAAGGCGCCGTTGGAGAGGAGCGCGATCGAAACCACGGCGATGAACAGTGCCACATATTTGATGAAGAGTTGCCCGCGCACGGCACTCCAGCCGCGGCGGATCGCCGCCGGCTTGCTCGCGCCGTGGTTCGAGTCTGCGGGTGCCCTCATCATTTCCCTGGCACGCTCAACCAATTGCCTGTCGTGCGCGGCAAAGCGCGTTTGCTCTCATTCTATCACCTCGTCGGCCAGCGCCAGCAGCGTCCCCGGCATTGCGACGCCCAGCGCCTTTGCTGTCTTGAGATTGATGACCAGCTCGAACTTGCTCGGCCGGATCACGGGCAGATCGGCGGGTTTCTCGCCGTGCAAGATACGGCCGCTATAGACTCCGAGTTGGCGGAACGCGTCGACGAGGTTGTCGCCATAGCTCATCAGGCCGCCCGCTTGGGCAAAGTCGCGGAACGGATAGATCGCCGGAAGCCGGTGGCGCGCGGCGGCCGCGACGATCTCTTCGCGATGCGCGACGAAGAACGGATTGGCGATGACCAGCAGTCCTCCGACATGCCCGTCGGCGGCCTTGCGGAAGGCGTCATCGAGCTGCGCGGGCGCTGCGGCGTCGAGGGTGATGAGCGCAATGCCGCTGGACGCCGCGGCGTGTTGCAGAAGCGGAAGCTCGTTTCGCGTGTTGGCATTGTCCGGATTGGCCAGCACACCGATCGGTGCCGAGGTGGGCATGATGCCTTTGATCAGCTCGACGCGCTTCGGTCCGATCGTGTTCGAGAACAGCGCAACGCCGGTGACGTTGCCGCCGGGACGGTTGAGGCTGGCGACGAGCCCCATCTTCACCGGATCGCCGCCGGCCTCGAAGACGATCGGGATCGCGGCCGTGGCGCGTTTGGCGGCGAGCGCTGCGTCAATCCCGCCGCCGGTGGCGATCAGCGCCACGCCGCGATGCACGAGGTCGGTCGCCATTTCCGGCAATTGCTGCTCACTGTGCTCGGCCCAGCGGTATTCGATCGCGACGCCACGGCCTTCCACGAGGCCAGTGTCGCTCAGTCCCTGACGGAATCCCGCCATCAGCCGCGCGGAGCTCGCCGCTGAGGCATTGCGCAGAAATCCGATCACCGGCGTCTGCTGCGCCCGTGCGGTGCCGAGGTCGGCCGCGGTGGCTGTGCCAAGCAGGCCGGCGATGAAGTTGCGTCTTTTCATTCGATCACCTCGTCGGCAAGCGCGAGCAGCGTCGGCGGAACTTCGATCTTTAGCGCGTGCGCCGCCTTCAGGTTGACCACAAACACGACCTTGGTCACCCGCTGTACCGGAAGCTCGCCCGGCTTTTCGCCCTTGAGGATACGCCCGACATAGAGGCCGGCTTGCGTGTGCGATTCCGTCGTGCTGCCGCCATAGCTCATCAGGCCGCCGGCCGCGGCGAATTCGCGCGACTGATGCACAGCCGGCAGCGCATGCTCGACCGCGAGCTTGGCGATCTGCGCGCTGCGTGTGGCGAAGAACGGATCGCTCTCGATCACCAGGCTCGAGGCATGCAGCGCCGTCATCGCTGCGAACGCGTTGCCAAGCTGCTCCTCCGTGCTCGCCTGCAGCATGTTGAGCTCGACGCCGAGCGTCCGCGCCGCCTTCTGGATATCGGCCGCGGTGAACTGGGCGCTGCGCGGATTGGTCGGATTGACGAGCAGCGCGAAACTCCTGGCCGTCGGCACGACGTCATGCAGCAGCTCCAGGCGTTTGGGATTGACCTCGAGATTGAGCGAAGTGACACCCGTGATGTTGCCACTTGGTTGATTGAGGCTGCCGACAAGTCCCACCGCGATCGGATCGGCGCCGGTCTCAAACACGATTGGGATCCGCGCCGTCGCGCCCTTGGCAGCGAGCGCCGCCGCGGCGCTGCCCGGCGCTGCGATGACGGAGACACCGCGCTGGACAAGCTCGTTCGCCAGCGCCGGCAGGCGGTCATTGTGGCCTTCGGCCCAGCGATATTCGATCGTGACGTTGCGGCCTTCTTCAAAACCGGCTTTGGCGAGCCCGGCGCGGAACGAGTGCAGGCGGCTGGCGAAGCGCTCCGGATTTTCCGCGCCGAGATAGCCGACGACCGGCGGCTGTTGCGCGCGTGCGTCGCGTGTGAGGGCGGGGGCGGCGAGCGCGCCGCCGAGGAGCGCCATGAAATGCCGCCGCCTCATTCGATCACCTCATCGGCGCGCGCGAGCAGCGTCGTTGGCAGGCTGAGGCCGAGCGCTTTCTCCGCCTTGGCGTTGATGATCAGCTCGAATCGTGTCGCCTGCTCGATGGGCAGCTCCTGCGGTTTTGCGCCCTTGAGGATCTTGTCGATGAACGTGGCGGCGTAGCGAAATGTCTGCGGGATATTCACGCCATAAGCCATCAGGCCGCCGGCCTTGGCGAATTGACCGAAGCCGATCGCGGGCACGGACCTGCTGGCGGTCGTGCGTGCAACCGCCGCAATATTTGCGATCAGCATTCCATCCTCGGGGATCACCAGGGCATCGATTCGGGCGGACTTCATTGCCGTGAAAGCCGCATCCAAATCTGCAGCCGAGCGGATCGGAAACGCTTGAGCCTCGGCGCCGAGGGCCGTCGCTCGGCGCGCCACCGCGGCAAGGATCGGCGCCATGACCGGATTCGCCCCATTGGTCAGCAGGCCGATCCGGCGCAGCGCCGGCACCGCTTCCTTGATCACTTCGACGCGCTTTGCGGTCAGCTCCGGGGCGAAGAAGCTTGAGCCGGTGATGTTGCGATCGGGATGACTGATGTTGCTGACGACGCCGGTGGCGACCGGATCGCCGATGATCGCCATGACGATGGGCACTGTCGTCGTCGCACGTTCCGCGGCCAGTGCGCCCGGCGTCCCATGGGTGACGAGCACGTCGACCTTGCGATCCACGAGGTCGCGCGCCAGTTCGGGAAGCCGGTCGTATTGTCCTTCGGCCCAGCGAAAATCGATGCTCAGATTGTTGCCCTCGACATAACCGAGATCGCGCAAGCCGAAGCGCAAGGCCTCGATTTCGGCCGCGTACCGTGCCGCAGATGCGGCGCCGAGAAATCCGATATGCGCGACGCCGGCTGCCAATGCGGGCCAAGCGATCGGCCACGCCAGCGCTCCGCCGGCTTGCGCAATGAACGCCCTTCGGTTCATTCGATCACCTCGTCGGCGCTGGCGAAAAGCGTGGTCGGCACCGAGAGTCCGAGCATCTTCGCGGCCTTGAGGTTGATGACCAGCTCGAACTTGGTCGGTTGCAGGAAGGGCAGCTCCCCCGGTTTGGCTCCTGCGAGAACGCGGCCGACATACTGACCGCACTGGTAGTACTGGTCGTCTGCGCTCGCCCCATAGCTGGCGAGCCCGCCGTCCGCCGGAAACTCACGACGCCCATAAAGCGCCGGGATGGCGTGGCGCGTGGCAAGCGCGACCAGCAGCTTGCGGCTGTTGATGAAGACCGGGTCGTCGGGGACCAGCAAGGCACCGGCGCGCTCTTGCGCCATTCTCGCAAAGGCTGCCTCGAATTCCGCTTCCGATTTGGCGTTCACCAGGACGATGGTCTGGCCGATGTCTTTCGCCGCCGCCTCGACGTCCTTTGTCGACGACTGTGCGGTCTCATTGGCCGGGTCGACCAGAACCGCAAGGCGCTCGGTGCGGCCGATCAGTTCGTGCAACAGCGCCAGGCGCTTAGGCCAAAGCGCCGCTGTCATCACCGTCATGCCCGTCGCATTGCCGCCGGGCCGCGCCAGGCTCGCCGCGACGCCGAGCAAAACTGGGTCGCCGCCCAGCGCATAGACGACCGGTACGCTGGCCAGTGCTGGACGCAATTCATGAACCCGGGTATCGAGCGCGCCGGCAAACACCGCGCTGACACGATGCCCGGCTACAAGCTCTGCCGCGAATCCGGGGAGCCGTTCGGATTTCCCCTCGGCCCAGCGAAATTCGATCGCGACGTTGCGGCCTTCGACATAGCCCGTCTGCTTCAGGCCCTTGCGAAAGGCCTGCACCAGGTGTCCATCGGATGCCGGCGATCGTCCGCTGATAAAGCCGATCACCGGCAGTGCGCCCGATTGCGCGCGCACGGATAGCGGCCATGCCGCCGCGGCACCGCCGACCAGCACGATGAAATCCCGCCGCCTCATTCGATCACCTCATCGGCGCGCGCGAGCAGGTCGGGTGGAAAGTCGCGGCCAAGGGTCTTGGCCGTCTTGAGATTGACGACGAGCTCCAGCTTGGTCGGCTGCTCCACCGGCAAATCGCCGGGCTTCGCCCCTCTGAAGATCTTGTCGATCAAGCCGGCCGCGCGGAAATACAGGTCGGGATAACTGGGGCCGTAGCTCAGCAGCCCGCCCGCATCGACGAATTCGCGCGCGGGATAGGCGGTCAAGATCTGATGCTGCGCGGCGAGCTTGACGATCGGTTCGACATTCGCCTGCGTGACCGCGTCGATGCCCACCGAAAGCGCCTGCAGATTCTGCTGCGCTAGCGCGTCAAATGCCGGCCGAATGTCGTGCGCACTACGGATGTCGAAGAGCACGGCGGTCATGCCGAGCGCCTTGGCGACGGAGGCGGACAATTGCCATTGCGGCGGTGACACCGGATTGCCCATGTTCTGCATGAAGCCGACGCGGGTAACGGAAGGAAATGCTTCCTTGAGGAGTTCGAGGCGTTTTCCCGCAAGCTCGGCGACGAAGGAGGTCAGCCCGGTGACGTTGCCGCCGGGATGCGCCAGGCTGTTGACGACGCCAACCCCCAGCGGTTCGCCGACCGCCGCCATGACCACGGGGATCGTGCTGGTCGCGGCCTTGGCAGCCTTGGTCGCCGGCGTTCCGCGGGTGAGGATGGCGTCGACGCCTGAGCCGACGAGATCGGCGGCGAACTTGGGAAACCGCTCTGCGGCACCGTTCGCCGAACGGTAGATGAGCTCGAGGTTTTGTCCCTCGATGTAGCCGTGCTCCTTCAGTCCGGCGCGCAGCGCGTCGAGATTGGGCTCGTTCTGCTCCGCGGGGATCGTTTCCAGGATGCCGATGCGATAGCGGCGCGGCTCCGCCGCCCGCGCGGGCGAGGCGAGGGCAGTAAAGCTGCAGCCGGCGAAGCCGATGAGGAACTCCCGCCGTCTCATTCGATCACCTCGTCGGCGCGCGCGAGCAGCGAAGAAGGAACGACGATGGCCATGGATTTTGCCGTCTTCTGATTGATGACCAGCTCGAACTTCGTCGGTGCCTGCACGGGAAGCGAGCCTGCGGACGTGCCTTTCAGGATCTGATCGACATAGGCAGCGCCGCGCTTGAACATGTCCAGCTGGTCGGGTCCATAGGACATGAGGCCGCCTTCGGTGGCATAGAAGTCGAGCGGATAGACTGCCGGCAGATGGTGGGCGTTTGCCAGATCGACGACGAGGCTGTGATTCCCGATGGTGGTCGGGTTCGGAGCGACGACGATGCCGGCATCGGACGCCGCGGCGAATTCGCGGACCGCTCGCTCGATGTCATCCCGGTTGCGCGTCGGCAGCGGGACCACGTCGACATTCAGCGGCCGCGCCGCCGCGTCAGCAAAATGCATGTCATTGATGTTGGCAGCGGTATCGGGATTGTGCAGGAAACCGACGCGTCGCAGAGCTGGCGCCATCTCCTTGAGCAACTGCAGCCATTTGCCGCCCATCGCCGGCTCGAAATTGGTGAAGCCGGTGACATTTCCGCCGGGCCGCGCCAATGATGATACGAGTCCCTCTTTGATCATGTCGCCGCCACCGACGAAGATAATGGGGATGGTCCGCGTCTCGCGATGCAAGGCGATCGTTGCCAGATTGGTCGTTGTCAAAAGCACATCGGGCGACTGGCCGACCAAGGCGACGGCACCGGTTTTCATCGCGTCGGCCTTGGGTGCGTACCGATACTCGATGCGCAAGTTGCCGCCGTCGATCCAGCCGTGCGCGCGCAGCCCGCTCAGCAAGGCTGCGATCCGAGCGCCGGCGGCCGGGTCATTCTCGGTATAGGGCATGAGCACGCCAAGCTTGCGCCCGGGAGCGGCCTGTTGCGCCCGCGTTGCAAGAGGGAATGCTGCGAATGTGGCTACGGACAGCGCAAGAAATTCCCGCCTTTTCATTCGATCACCTCGTAGCCGAGCGTGACGATCAGTCGCCCCAAAGAAACCGTAAGCCGGCCCGGTCGTCTGTGAGTTGGCTCACACTCACTTCGCCCTCACGCCGCCCGCAGGTCCCGATGCAGCAACCGCAGCCGCCGCGTCATCTCCCGCGCGAAATAGGTGAGCAATTTCTGGCCCAGCGAGGGGTGCTCGCGCAGCAGGCGCTCGAAAGCCTCGCGGCTGAGCTCGTAGGCAGACACCGCGCCATCGGCAGTGACGGTCGCCGAGCGCCGGCCGCCTTCCAGCATGGCCATTTCGCCGACGGTGGCGCCGGCGGCAATGCTGGCAATGCGCCGCGCGCCGCCCTCGGCCTGCAGGCGGATGCTGACGCTGCCGCGGGTGAGCACCCACATCCGGTCGGCGTCTTCGCCCTCTTTGCAGACCACGTCACCTGGCGCGAACGTGCGGGCGGCGAGCGCCGTTTCAAGGACGTGAAGCTCGGATGGGTCGAGCCCACAGGTGACATCGAGCTCGGGAAGCGCAATGACGTGGTCCTCCGGCCGCGGATCGGCCGCCTGCAGGCTCGCCTCCTCCATCCATTCCAGCGCGCTGTCGAGATCTGGAAACAGCCGGGCCGCTTTGCCCAAGGCTTCACGGCGATCCGTGGGAACATTGCAGAATGACACCGAGCGGCCGCGGCTCTTCGCGCGCGCCGCCATGTTGGCGAGAATGGTGACGCCGGAGACGTCCACATCGGAAATGCCGCGCAGATCAAGCAGGATCATTTTGCTCTCTTGCAAGAGCGTCGCAACCAGATTGGAAAGATCGTCGGCGTTGCCGAAGAACAGCACGCCTTGCAGCTCGAGCACCGCGCGCTCACGGCCGGTGCGGATGAGGATTGCGCCGTCTGCGCTCGAGCGCGTGCGCTTGGAGAAGATCTCATCGCCATAGTAACGCCGCCGCAGGATCGGGCGGCTCATATTGATGATGAAGATCAGGCAGGACAGGGCCAGGCCAACGCCGGCGCCGGCGATGATCGAAGAGGTGATGCTCACGATCATCACCGCGGCGACCACGATCAGGCTCTGCCAGGTATGCCGCCGGTCGACACCGGGCGATTTGCGAAGGAGTATACCTGGCAGCCGCAGCGCCCAGGGATCGAGCAGTTGCAAGCCCGAGGCGACGAGGATCGCGCTCAGCGCGACGATGGGGATGCGCGCAAGAACGGGGCTGAGCAGAAACGCCATAATGAAGATCACGACGGCGGCGGAGACACCGACGATGCGCGTGCGCCCGCCGGCGCCAAAGGCTGCGGCCGTCGGGGCCCCGACGGTGACGGCGACAAAGCCGCCGGCGAGCGCCGAGGCGCAGTTGCCCAGTCCTTGCCCGATCAGATCGCGCGGCGGTCGCGGCGGCAGGTCGGCGAGGTTCTGCGCCACGCGGAACACCAGCAGCGCCTGCAGGCTGACGACCACGCCGAGCGTGAGTGCGGTCAGCAGAATGTCCGGCGCTGCCGCGACGAGCGCCTCACGCGCCGCCGTATCGCCGAGCGCCGGCAGCGGCGAGGGTGGGGGAAATGCGATCGGCAGCGCTCCGATGACGCGTCCGAGATCGATGCCGGGAAGTGCGAAAGTCAGGGCGTAGTAGCATGCGCTTGCCAGCGCCAATCCGCCGAGATGCACCGGCAATTTTGGCACCCGTCTCGTGCCATAAAAGATCGCGGCACCGAAGATCAACATGAAGATGAGTTCCGTCGGATGCGGGGCCTCGATCCACAGCGGGAGAGTGCGGTCGACGACGAACTGCGGCTTCACCTGACTGAGGATGGTGAGTAGCCCGACGCTGCTGATAAAGCCTGCGATCACGGAGTGTGGCGTGAACTTGATGACGCGGCCGAGGTTGAGCAGGCCGAACGCGACTTGCAGCGCGCCGCCGAGCAGCACGCACAGCGTCATGGGGAGCACGATCCATTGTGGATGCGCGGCGAAGACCGGCTCGGCCATGAGCGAGGTTGCGAGCGCCGCAGGAATGATCGCCGTGCTGGCGTTCGGCGACGTGATGACGAAGCTCGAGCTGGCGACCAGCGCTGCGACGGCGCCGGCGACCACGGAGGTGGTCAAGCCGGCGACGGTGCCCTGGGCGAGGAAATTCGCTCCGAGCGGGCTGTAGACGAGAACGCCGGCCGCCAGCGCGAACGGTAGGGTTATGCAGGCGACGCTCAGGCCAGCCGTGAGCTCCCGCGGCCAATTGGCTTGTCTGCGCGCCGCAGTTCCAAGTGTGGAACTCGAGATATCCATCCCCGTGCTCCCTGCTTTTTCATTTTGTCGGAGCTACGCCGATGCTGTCATCGCCGCAGCGGCAACGCAATCGGCATCCGCCTCCGACCGCTGCGACACAAGCTAGCGGAAAAAAGCAATCGCACTGTGAGGCGTCTCACACAGAAGCTGTGCAAAGCGCGCTATCGATGAGCGCATCAGCAAGGGAGACCAGTCATGGATGCTCTGGAGACGATCTTCAACAACGCGGAAGCAACCCGTGTTTTTCTCATCCTGTCGATGGTGTACGCACTGCTCTACGCGGCCTTTGTTCTCATCCGGCCGTCATTTGCGCGCGACGCGCAGCCAAGGCCGGGAGCGACGTCCCTCGGCACGGGGACGCCGCGCCACCGCTCTTGATGCACGCGGGCAGATGGCGAGAATGAACATCCACGGTGGGTGTGGAGGACTGGTGCGACATGCCGACGTTTGACAAATCCAGCGCCACCAGGCCGGATGCGAGCGCGCTGCTGCGGGCGCATCCGGTGTTCGGCGAACTCTCGAGCGCGCAGCTTGATCGCCTGTGCTCTTATGCGCGTGGCCGTACGGTCGCTCGCGGTGCCACCATCTTCAATAAAGGTGACGTGGGCGATCAGCTTTACGCGATCCGCAGCGGCATGGTGAAGATCTCGAGCGTCTTGTCCGACGGACGGCAGACCATCTTCAATCTGCTCAGTGACGGTGAAATTTTCGGCGAGATCGCGTTACTCGATGGACAGGCGCGCACCGCCGATGCTGTCGCCATGTCGAAATGCGACCTCATCGTCATCGAGCGCCGCGACTTCCTCCAATTCCTGCGGGACGAGCCAAAGGCGGCGCTGCGTCTGATCGAGTTTCTCTGCGCGCGGCTGCGCGTCGCCACCGATCACTTCGAGGAGCAGGTGGCGCTCGGTATTCCTGGGCGGCTCGCGCGCTCGCTGTTGCGGCTTTCGCGGAGCAGCCGCGCCGGCGCCCGCCTGCGCAAGATTGCCGCCACCCAGCAGGAGCTCGCAGAGATCGTCGGCACCAGCCGCGAGACCATCAACAAGCAGCTGCGCGCCTGGGAGGCGCAGGGCTGGGTCGCGCTCGAGCGTGGGGGTCTGGCGCTGAACGACGTGCAGGCGTTGACCGACGTGGCGATGAGCATGGTCAGTGCTGAGACGCCGTTCGCGCGCAGCATGTCGCGGCGGCGCACGAAGGGTCAGCCGGCATGAATGCGGTGACGACGTTCGCGCTGTTGAGCGCCATCTTCGTGATCAAGCATCTGCTGGCCGATTTTTGCCTGCAGACCGAGTGGATGGCGGTCGCCAAAGAGGCGCGATCCGGCTGGCTCGTTCCACTCACTGCGCATTGCGCCTGGCATGCGGGAATGACCGCCGCGATTGTGCTTGCGGTGGCGCCGTCGCTGTGGTGGCTCGCCGTGATCGATTTTTTTGTGCACGCGGCAATCGACCGCGGCAAAGGCCTCGCGATCATGTCCTGGCAGGTCACGCCGATGAAGGAAAAGCGCTGGTGGTTGATCTTCGGTACCGATCAGGCGCTGCATCAGCTGACGCATCTCGGTTGGGCTTTGGTTCTTGTCAGCGCGTATGGGCCTTAGAGGAGGCGGGCGGATGAGGCGTCGGGACATCATCGCGGGGCTGGGGAGCGCGGCGGCGTGGCCGCTTATGGCGCGCGCGCAGCGGACGAAGCTGCCGACGATCGGATTGTTCGGCACGGCCACAGCTTCCGTCTGGAAACCTTGGGTCGAAGCATTTCGACGGCGGCTTGATGAACTCGGATGGATCGAGGGCCGCACCGTTAGCTTCGAGTACCGCTGGGGTGGGGGGCGCAGTGAACGTTTCGCCCAGATTGCGGCCGAGTTGGTAGCGCTGAAGGTTGATGTCATTGTCACCGGGCAAAGCACGGTCAGCGCGTTAAAGCAGGCGAGATCGATCATCCCCACCGTGCTGGTCCTAGCGACCGATCCGATCGGCACGGGCATGGTCGCGAGCCTCGCACACCCGGGCGGCAACGTTACCGGCCTGTCGCTTCAGGCTCCCGACCTTGTCGGCAAGCGGCTTGAACTCCTGCGCGAGGTGGTCCCCCATTTGCATCGCGTGGCGGTCTTAGCCAATGTCGGCTATCCAGCCGCTGTGCTTGAGATGCATGAAATGGAGACCACGGCTCGCAGCGTTGGCCTCGATGTTGTCAGGCTGGAAATTCGGCGCGCAGAGGACATCGCCCCTGCTTTCGAGGCTCACAAGGGGAGCGCGGATGCGCTTTATCTGACGTCGGACGCGCTGTTAAACACCAACCGGATTCTCATCAATACTTTAGCCAATAGCGCACGACTCCCGACGATCGGCGGCATCAGAGAGATCGTCGAAGCTGGCAGTCTGATGTCCTATGGGCCGAATTTTGCGGATTTGTTTCGGCGCGCTGCCGACTATGTCGATAAGATTCTGCGCGGCGCGAAGCCGGGTGATCTTCCCATTGAGCAGCCAACCAAGTTCGATTTCATCATCAATCTAAGCACCGCCAAGGCGCTTGGCCTAAGCTTGCCGCCGACGCTGTTGGATCGCGCCGACGAGGTGATCGAATAATAGCTGTAGGCCGCTGGCGCGTTCGCGATTGGTCCGGCCTGACTTCCGTTATGGCCCCGAACTGACACGCTGGACGATGCAACTGCACGTCAGTTTCTGACCCAGAATGGGCACCGGCGTTGCGGCGCCAAATGTGAGCCGGTTCACAGACCATTGGGCCATGGTTAGGCTTTATAGGCCAGAACTGAGGATGGCGGATGACGCGGCGGGAATTCATCATGCTTTTTGGCGGTGCAGCGGCGGCTGTGTGGCCGCTCGCGGCGCGCGCGCAACGGGCGGGCAAGCTGCCAACGATCGGGTTCCTGGGTCCTTCCTCGCCCGCAGCGGTCGGGCCTTGGGTGGCAGCGTTCGTGCAGCGACTGGGCGAACTCGGATGGGTCGAGGGGCGCAACGTAGTTATCGAATATGGATGGGCTGAAGGACACGCGGATCGCATCAGCGAAATCGCGGCCGCCTTCGCCGACCGCAAAGTGGATGTCATTGTTACTCACGGAAACGTCGCTGTTGGTGCGATCAAGCGGGCGACGTCGGAAATCCCCATCGTCTTCGCATCCGCGAACGATCCAGTGGGCGGCGGTCTGGTCAATAGTTTGGCACGACCTGGCGGCAACGGCACCGGTCTGTCGCTTCAACAAACTGGTACGGGTAGCAAGCGATTAGCGCTCTTGCACGAAATCGCTCCCAGTCTTCGGCGATTGGCCATCATGGCCAATGCTGGCAATTCGGGCAGTGTGTTGGAGATGCGCGATGTTGAAACAGCGGGTCGCACGCTGGGCCTGGAAGTCGCCCCGGTCGAAATCCGAAGGGCGGAGGATATTGTGCCTGCCTTCGGGGTCATTGAAGGCCGAGCCGACGCCCTCTATGTCAGTGGTGATGCGCTACTGAATGCGTTGCTGCTCCGTCCACAGTCCGATATCAACGCCTTTGTTGCGCGCACAAAGCTTCCAACTATGTTCAACCAAAGTGCAATGGTCAAAGCGGGCGGTCTGATGTCTTACGGACCGAGTTTTCCGGCCCTGTTTCGGCGCGCTGCTGAATTAGTTGACAAGATTTTGCATGGAGCGAAGCCAGCTGATATCCCTGTCGAGCAGCCGACTAAGTTTGAACTGGTCATCAATCTGAAGACTGCGAAAGCGCTCAGCCTTGCTGTGCCGCAAAGTCTTCTTGTCGCCGCCGACGAGGTGATTGAATAGGGCCTTGCTGCACCTGCTCACGTCGGGTTGTGGCCCTTAGCGGAAATGCCTATCGCATTGAGCGACTTCTGCTTTCAATCCTAAAGCGGCGTGCCGAACTGGCGCTTGATGATTGGAGCGCCTTACGTTCGCGCAGCCGGTTAGGGCAGGGCGGGAGTCAGCTTTTGGGCGGAAGCGGGCGTCAGTCTGGCCTAATTGCCAAGTCTGCTTCTGACCGATCCTGACATCGGGGCTGCGACACAGTGCCCCTTGGAACGATTACCTCGCGCGGATTGCGCCGACACAAACCCTATAGCCTGTCCGTACTTTTGGTCCTTCCTCAAGCGCATGGTTGTTCGGTAACATCGGCGTTGGGGGGCAATTTCGGTGGCGCCTAATGGGGGATCATCATGAAGCG